>LSQX01280245.1_pt2 | contig 57035 bp, 43 predicted proteins | sample 654561 | NCBI WGS metagenome assembly LSQX01 (sample SAMN04489861, study PRJNA283612) | anaerobic digester metagenome | isolation source: 4 biogas reactors fed with cattle manure at either 37C or 55C with and... | place: Denmark: Kongens Lyngby | collected 2014 | reverse complement strand
GCTTAAGGTTGTGCGAAATTTTGGGCTATCAGCAGAAGTGAGAAAATTACTCATTTTGCAAGAACCTCACCTATTATTTATCACTCTAAAGGTCAATTTTAGACATATATTCCACCTTTTTGATATTGTTTTACGTCTGAGATAGTTTATTATTTATGTATGGAGGTTTTATATTTAGCAAATATACCGTTAAGTTAACGGAAAATCACATTTAAGGAGTAAAGCATGAAAAGAATTGCAATTTTTTCAATTATCCTACTGCTATCTTTTTCAATGGTTTTTGCAGCAGGAGCACAAGAAGGGAAGAAAAAATTCATTGGTTTGGCAATGCCTGAAACACACGTTGAGCGTTGGCAAATGGATGGAGCGGCCTTAAAGAATGCAGCCATCGCCCTTGGTTATGATGCCGAAGTTGCTTACGGAGATGCCGATCAAACTAAACAAAATGCACAAGTCTCCGACTTTATTACCAAAGGGGCCAACCTACTTATTATTGGTTCAATCAACAATGGTGTTGTCTCAGCTGTTGCCGACGCCCGTCGCGACGGAGTAGAGGTGATTGCCTACGACCGACTTATCATGGATACCGACCAATACGACTACTACATCACTTTTGATAACTTTAAAGTTGGACAGTTCCAAGGGAAAGCAATTGTTGAGGCGCTCGACTTAGCGCACGCCACAACTGCTAAGCCCAAGCACATCACCCTCTTTGCCGGTAGCCCCACCGATAACAACGCCTTCTATTTCTTCGATGGTGCTATGAGTGAATTACGCCCCTACGTTGAAAAAGGTGTCTTGAAGATTGTTGGACCCGCTCCCTTACAGTCGAGCGATACCGCCAACTTTACCAGGATTGCCACTGAGAACTGGAGGGCCGACCTAGCCAAGCAGAGGATGGAGAACCTTCTCAATGGAGATGCCAAAAACTACTATCTTGACGCTGTATTGGCTCCCAATGACACTTTGGCTCGCGCTATCATTGAAGCTCTCTTAACCGATGCCAAATACATCAATAACATCCCCGTCGTTACTGGACAGGATGGAGAGGTGGCTTCTATTAAATTCATCCGTGATGGCAAACAGGCTATGACCGTCTTTAAAGATACCCGTGACCTAGCGGCCGCAGCCATCGTTTTGGCTGACGCTATCCTCAAGGGTGAGACTCCCAATATTCCGGGAGCACGTCTCGACACTCAGACCTACAACACTGGGAAGAAGTATATTAAATCATACCTCTTAGAGCCTGTTAACGTAACAAAAGATAACTATATCGAAGTGATGGTTGACAGCGGTTACTACACAGCTGACCAACTTCGCTAAAGAGAGTTAGTTATTGTATCTAATCAATCCACCGGCAGGTTACTGCCGGTGGGATTTATAGTAGGTGGAGGGCTATGGGTAGTAACGACTATATTTTAGAGGTTAACAACATAACCAAAGATTTCCCAGGTGTTCGGGCTTTAGACAATGTCGACTTTAAAGTTCGAAGGGGGGAAATTCATTGTCTCGTTGGGGAAAATGGGGCCGGCAAATCGACTTTAGTAAACGTCATAAGTGGCGTTTTTCCCCGAGGAGACTATGAGGGGGTGGTGGTTTTTAAAGGGAAAGAGACCCACTACAGGAGCACTAAAGATAGTGAGAGTGATGGTCTTTCAATCATCCACCAAGAGCTAACCTTAAGCCCCTACCTCTCAATCTACGAGAACATCTTTTTAGGGAATATGAAGACTCGCTTTGGGGTAATCGACTGGGATGCGTGCTTACGCGACTCCTATCCCCTCCTGAAGAGGGTGGGGCTCTCTGAACCTCCCCAAACCATTGTGAGTAAGATGAGTGTAGGTAAGCAACAACTGGTAGAGATTGCACGAGCCATCTCCCGCAATGCTGAGTTGTTGATTTTTGATGAACCCACCTCATCACTCAACGACGAAGAGTCGGAAAACCTCTTAAAGCTCCTCCTTGAATTCAAGCGAGAGGGGATTACCTGTATCATGATCTCCCATAAGCTCGATGAGGTGTTGGCTGTAGCCGACTCAATCACCATCCTCCGTGATGGTCTTTCGGTTGCCAGCTACGATACTAGAGCGGAAGAGGTGTCCAAACAACAGATAATTAAAGCGATGGTGGGGCGGGAGTTGAAAAACCTCTTTCCAGAAAAAGACCCGAAAATTGGTGAAGTTGTCTTTGAAGTTAAGAATTGGAGTGTTAACCACCCTGACTACCACGATATGAAGATTGTTGACAACGCCTCCTTTTTCTTAAAACGGGGGGAGATTGTCAGCTTCTGTGGCCCAATGGGGGCAGGGAGAACTGAACTGATGATGTCAATCTTCGGCAACTCCTATGGGTATGGTGCCACAGGTGAGATTTATCTTCACAATGAGAAAGTGACCTTTAAAAGTCCCAAAGATGCGATTGAGAAGGGGGTAGGGTACGTCTCTGAAGATCGTAAATCGCTAGGTCTAATTTTAATTCAAGATGTTAAGACCAATATTACAAACTCAAGTCTACCTAAACTCTCTAAACGGGGGGTGTTAGATAAGGAGAAGATAAGGGAGAGTGCCGAATTTTACAAAGAGTCACTCCAGATTAAAACACCTTCTCTAGAGCAATTGGCACGTAACCTCTCTGGAGGGAATCAACAAAAGGTTGTTTTAAGCCGAGCTCTATTAGCTGACCCCGATATTTTCATTGTCGATGAGCCAACGCGGGGAATCGACGTTGGGGCCAAGTTTGAAATATACAGCATCTTAAATGAGATGGTTAAACAGGGTAAAAGTGTAATTGTTGTCTCCTCTGAGTTAACAGAGGCGATAAGTATGTCTGATCGAATATATGTCATGAACGAAGGGAAGATCAAAGGGGTGTTGAACCGTGATGAGGCTACCCAAGAGGGGATCATGCATATGGCTTTGGTCGATTAGGGGGAAAACCATGACAGATAAAGTACAAATAGAACAAATTTCCTTTTGGGGATTGGCCAAACAAAACATGCGTAAACTCTCGATGTTTATCATGTTGGGGTTGATTCTCGCCGTATTTGCCATCTTAACCAAAGGGGTGAACCTCACCCCACGCAATATTACCAATATCTTTATCCAAAACAGCTATATCTTAATCTTGGCTGTCGGGATGGTGTTGGTCATTATTATTGGTAACATTGACCTCTCAGTTGGCTCAGTAGTTGCCTTCTCAGGGGCTATTAGCGCAATGATTTACAATAAAGGGATAGGGTTAATCCCGACGCTACTCCTCTCACTTGTCATTGGAGCTTTGATTGGATCGTTCCAAGCTGTCTTGATCGCCTATTTGCGAATCCCTGCTTTTATTACAACACTAGGTGGAATGTTACTCTTTAGGGGTTTGACCTATATTATCACCAACGTGAGCCCCATCTCGCTGCGTGATGATGGCTTTAAACAAATTGCTTCAGGGTCGCTCAATATTAAGGGCTTCACTATTGGGAATTACGATGGTCTCTCAATTGTGGTGATGGCGGTGGCGATTATTGCCTTGGTTGTCTACAACTATTTCCAAAGAAGACGCAAAATTCGTAACGGTTTTTCTCTCATCCCACTGCGTTACACAATTTTAAAAATAGGGGCCCTTTCAGCCCTTATTATCTTAGTCTTCTTGCGCTTTGCCGCCTATCGAGGGATACCCACTGTTGGCTTAGTCCTCTTTATTGTCACTGCCATCTTTGTTTTCATCACCAACAACACTGTGATAGGACGTTATATCTACGCTGTTGGCGGAAATGCCAAATCTGCCAAACTTTCGGGAATTAACTCGGAGCAAGTTGTCTTTATAACCCACGTCATCATGGGGGTGTTGTGTGGACTCTCCGGAGTTGTCTTCACCGCCTATATGAACTCGGCTCTTCCGCAAGCTGGTAACCAGTTTGAGATGGATGCTATCGCCTCCTGTTATATTGGAGGGGCTGCCGCTTCGGGGGGAATTGGAACTACCATTGGTGCCATAACGGGGGGCTTGGTGATGGGGGTAATCAACAACGGTATGTCTTTGATGAATATTGGAGCCGACTGGCAGTATGTTGTTAAGGCCTCCATTCTCCTCCTCGCTGTCTTCTACGACATCTGGAGCAGGCGAAAGTCGGGCTTAGGTTAATCGCTAACTATTTTACGTGCCTCTAGATAAAAACGTTTCTCTTGGGCATGTCCCATAGAGAACGTTTTTCTAGGGAGAGAACCATCTTGAACAATTGTCGAAAAGAAGGTGTGTTTATCGATAGCCGGGAGGAAGAGACCAATATTGCCCTCCTTGGAGCCCAAAGTAGTGGTAATCTCCTCTCCATGCACATAATCGACTTCGACACCTTTTTCATCCTCTAAGAGGGCATCTATTACGTTTTGAATGGTTCCGGCAACAATTGAGGTCTCTGGGCTCTGTAGGGTAGCCACTTTGAACCCTTCGCGGTCGACATACCCAAAGCGCTGAAGGCTTTGGTCTTCAATTAAGCCTTTTATCGCCTCAACACTCTCAACTGTTTCCAAAGATTTAAGGTGACAGTGGTGTCCTAACTCTTCTAAGAAGAGGGTCGATGAACAGTTGAAGAGAATCCGATGGATAGGTTCAAAAAGGAGTCCCTCGTCGTAGATGTTTTCAAGCTCTACCATTGCCCAGCGAGCAGGGTGCGTCTCCCTCTCTGCCGGAGAGAGCTTTTGTTTAATCTCCTGCCAACACGCTTTGGCCGTTGCCAATGAGTGGTTCCCATCTCCCATGGCATACATCAAGGGGTTGCTGGGGTCTAATTTTGACCCCATTTTAGCTAAAGCTTTCCCCAATTGGGTGAAGAGGTGAGTACTTTTAACTTGGTATCCTTTAATATGACCGCCCCCCTCCATTAAAGAGAAGTCGTAGACTTTAGGGAGGTCTTGGTGCAGGGCGATAAGGGGTTCAATAACGGAGCGCTCTTCATCGTCAATTAAGACTAAAATATGGGGCAGTTCCAGCTTAGCGCCACGCCTAATGGCTTGGCGAGGGGGGATGCGCTCTATGATTGTCCCTTCGGTGGCTCTGATTGGGGTTTTAGAGGCGTTATTGTAGTCGTAGAGCTCTAAATCGAGGGTCACCAAGAGTCCCCAGCGGCTAACCCCCTCGACGGTGGTGCGCTCTATTAGAAAGAGACTCTCGTCGTAGTTATCAAAGAGGTTTTGTCCTAAGTAGTTCTCCATAGTATTTTGAATTTTAGCTATCCGTTGTTTGCCGTTTTCTTCTTCAAGGTAGACCTCGGGATAGATGAGATGGAGGGTCGAAGGGGCGGTGTCGACAAATTTTTCAACCCGTTGCCAATAATCGAGTTCACTGGTGTATTGGTCACACGCTACAATGGCCCATTTTGTTAAATCGACCCCATTGTTGGGGACTAAAATATTAGCTACATTGATTCCAACGCTCTTTAAATCCTCAATCGCACGCTTCATAAAAAACCTCATTCTATAAATAAATAGTTTACGTAGGTTATACACCATCCTCCTAATAAGGTGAAGTAATGGCCCCTTTTAAAGTGACTACATTTAAACTCTGTGATATAATTGCCTCTATGTTAAGGTTAAGACGTATAATTCGTTTCAGTGGCAGAGTTCAAAGCTTCTTGGTCTTGCTCACTTTTTTTGTATTCGCCCTCTTCTTAATTCAGTTGTGGGGTCTCTTAACACCTCAGTTTTACACTGTTATCTCAAACGGTTTAATCTTCTTAATCTATTTGGGCTTTGCCTATGGAGTTGTGATTATCATTCTTACCCTCCTATTGGGGGCGATTTCATCAGTTTTTCTGTGGGGAGAAGTTTTGAAGATTCTTGGTAAGTCACTTCTCCTTTCTCTAATCTTAACCTTTGTCTCCCTCTTCACTACCCTCACGCAGGGGGGGATCGTCTTCACCATTTGAGGAGGCAAGATGGAGCAACGCGTTGTCGCCATTCGAGGAGCCATTCAAGTTACTGCCGATACCCAGGCAGCAATTAGGGAGGGGACGGAGCGCCTTTTTTACGCAATTTGTATGGCTAACACCCTCTTGGAGGAGGAGATAATCTCGATTATGTTCTCCTTAACCCCCGATTTGAGGAGTTTAAATCCTGCGACTGCTTTGAGAGAGGGGTATCCTTCCCTCCAAGTTCCCCTCTTTTGTACCCAAGAGGCGCTTATTGAGGGGATGCTTGAGCGAACTATTAGGGTAATTATCCACTGTTACTCCTCACGCGAAGAGGTGCAACACATCTACCTTGAGGGAGCAGCCAATTTAAGGCGAGATTTGTCTTCCAATTATTCTTGACATATTGAGGCGAAAGTGTATTATTAACCATTCTCGTTCTAAGGAGTCAACTATGGTAAAAAAATCATTTTTAGTTTTAATAGTCTTACTCTTCACCTTTACAACCCTCTTTGCCAATAGCGCTGTCTATAAGCAAGCTGACGACCTTTTTTGGTCAGACCGCTATGAAGAGGGGAAGAGCTATATCGAAGGGGAGTTGAAAAAGACAACTAACCCCACTGAACGAAGTGAGCTCTTGTGGCGCCTCTCGCGGGTAACATTGGGAATTGGTGATGAGATGAAGGTGCAAGGGGCGAGCAAGGATGAACTCTTTGCAATCTTTGAAGAGGGGGAAGCGCAAGCTAATGAGGCGATTAAGAGCGCTCCCTTGGCTTGGGCCTACGTCTACCGCGCCTCCAATATTGGGCGTTGGGGTGAGACTAAGGGGCCCCTCAACTCTCTTGCCAAGGCTAAGGGGATGCGCGATGACTTTGCCTATGTGATCGACACTTTGGGGGTTCTCGACAACGATACTGCTTGGTATGTATTGAGCCAACTCTACTTCCAACTTCCTGGCTGGCCCATCAGCTTTGGCGATATCGACACAGCAATCTCCTACTCCCGCAAAGCTATCGACTCAATCCCTCAAGAGAGACTCCTCCCTGGCCACTTTAAATCACTGGCAAAAATGCTCTGGAAGCGCGATTTATCAGCTTCTAAACGACAATCTAAAATTCAATCGATTGAAAAAGAGTGGAAGAAGTCGCACAAAAGTTCTCTCGATAAGTATGGATATTACGAAGGGGCCAATGGGGTTAACGCTGTCCCCTTCTATTCACCAGTAGCCCTCAACAAAATGAGCGACCGTCAAGAGGCACAAATGGTTCTCGCCTACGCTATTGCCAAGTACGAAGTGTGGCCTTTCCACTCTCGTTCTGATAAACGTAACTACGACGACATGAAGGCTTTAATGCAGGAGTGGGGCTTCTAAGACCACTCAGCTTGACAAAAGAGCGATCTTTCCCTATTCTGGCTGAGGTTGCGCCACCTTAGCTCAGCTGGCCAGAGCACGTGACTTGTAATCTCGGGGTCGTCAGTTCGAATCTGACAGGTGGCTGCTTATTTTAGGGTGGGGGTTTTGCCTTCGCCCTTTTTTAGTCTTATCTCTTTTTCCATTTGCTATTGACTATTCCCCTATATTTCGCTACTGTGGGCACGTCAGATAGGACGGGGAGGTTCCCGAGTGGTCAAAGGGGGCAGACTGTAAATCTGTTGGCTCAGCCTTCGAAGGTTCAAATCCTTCTCTCCCCATCTGTGTTGCCTTCTCTTCTGGGGAAGGCGTTTTTTTTGTGGGGTGGTGATGAATTGCTTTTATGAAGAGGGTCTACAGTTCTCTTGTCAGGAGGGGTGCTACTACTGTTGCGGCGTTGAGCCGGGATTTGTTTTTCTCTCTCTAGATGACTTGAAGCGTCTCGCTATCTATCTTAAAATTGACGAACAGGCGGTAGTAAAAACCTATTGCCGACCAGTAAATATGGGCTCGTTCTCCTATATAAGTCTTAAAGAGGTTGCCAACCACGATTGTATTTTTCTAGAGCGTGAAAAGGGGTGTCAAGTTTACCAATCTCGCCCTGTGCAGTGTGCCACTTACCCCTTTTGGGCTTCAATTTTAGAGAGTCGTGAAACTTGGCATCAGGAGAAACAGTGGTGTCCCGGTATCGATAAAGGGTGCCTCCACTCTAAAGAGTTTATCGAGAACGAGTTGGTAAAGCGGCGCGGAATCAACCTAGCTGTCTGGGAAGAGTTCGTACAATAAAAGGACCTATGGCAAAGATATCAGAGAGGATAATCGAAGAGATTAAAAATCGTATCTCATTTACCGACCTTATCTCTCAATACATCTCTGTAGAGAAGAAGGGAGACCGCTACTGGGCCCTCTGTCCGTTCCATGAAGAGAAGACACCATCGTTCTCATTTGTCCCCGACCGGGGATTCTTTCACTGTTTTGGATGTGGTAAAGGGGGCTCCCTCTTCGATTTCGTGATGGAGATGGAGCATCTAAGCTTCCCTGAAGCGGTCCGCTTCTTAGCTGAAAAAGTGGGAATTGAGATTGAGGAAGAGAGTCCCGAAGAGCGTAAAAAACGGGATGAGTTGAAATCGATGCGTTCCCTCTACGATAAGATTGCCGCCAGCTTTAACTATATTTTGAACAACTCTTCATTTGCACAAGAGGCCCGCCAATACCTCAAGCGGAGGGGGTTTAGCGACGAGACAATCAACTACTACCAAGTTGGATTTGCCCCAGATGACCCCGTATGGCTCTACACCTTTTTGAAAGAGAGGGAGTTTAGTGACCCTTTCTTAAAGCAATCGGGGCTCTTTAGTCGCAACAATGTTGAGTATCCCCTCTTTAGAAATCGCCTTATGTTCCCCATTAGAGATTGGCAGGGGAGGGTGGTAGCCTTTGGAGGTCGTGATTTATCAGGGAGCAGTAAAGCAAAATATATAAACACCCCAGAGACCCTCCTCTACAGTAAACGGGAAGTTCTCTATGGCCTCCACGAGGGACTAGATGAGATTAAAAAAGAGCAGAGTGTGATCCTCTGTGAGGGCTATTTTGATGTATTAGCCCTCCACCAAGCTGGTCTAAAGAACTGCGTTGCCCCCCTAGGGACCGCCTTTACCCCTGAGCAGGGGCGTCTAATTAGACGTTACGCTGAAAAAGTATTATTTTTGTTTGATGGAGACCTCGCTGGTTTGAATGCCACTAAGAAAGCTTTAATAATCGCTGAAAATGGGGGATTACAAACTAGGGTCATAGTTTTAAAAGGGGCAGAAGACCCGGCCGAGTTGTTGGAAAAAGAGGGAGGCGAACCTCTTTTAGAGCAGTGCAAAGAGACACAAAGCGGGTTTGATTACCTTGTACATTCGGCTATTAACAGGTATGATGCAGGGCAGGCGAATGGTAAGTTGCAAATTTTTAATGAGGTAAAACCCTATTTAGACGCAGTCGACTCTAATATAGTACGACAGAGTTATCTGCGTGATTTGGCATCTTACCTCCAACTTGATGAGGAGACTTTAACGCGTGACTATGTTGAGCGTTCTAAAGTGGGAGGAAAGAAGCCCCAAGAAGAGAGAAAAATTGGTGGAGGAGGGGCGAGACTATCCACAGATCTCTATTTATTGTTGACAGTTATGAATAACCGCTCACTTTTCCCCTTAATTAGGAGGAGGCTACCAGCTGATGCCCTAAAAGATGAGAGGGCAATTACCCTTTATAACCTACTCGAGGAGACCTCGCGTGAGGGAGTAGGGGAGAGTGATGAATTTATCCTTCAGAGAATCGAGGATGAAGAGTTGCGTAATCTTGTTGCTAGAAGCTTTATGACGGGCGAATTTAGAAGCCAGAGCGAAAAAATCGCAAATGAAACGCTTCAGACAATCACCTTACGCCACTTGAGAGTAAGAAGGAAGAGAGTTGAGAATTTGCTCCGCCTGGCGGAACGCGATGGGCAGGGGGGGCAAGAGTTAGCCGATTTGCTTCATGAAAAAAAATCGCTCGATGAAGAGATCGCTAAGTATGAGGATGCCAGTGTATGGTAGATTTTGAAAAACAGAGTTATTTTGAAAAATTGGTCTCAATTGGAAGGAGTAAAGGGTCTCTCAAAGAGGAAGACTTTGCCTCTGTGCTACCTAAAAATATCCAAAAGCAGGCCGAAACGGTAGAGAAAATTGCCAGCCTCCTGGAAAAGCAGTACAATATTAAGGTTGTGAATAGTGAAGAGACGGAGAGTAATTTGTTAGAACAAGAGAAAGAGAGCATCCTTCCCGAAGAGGAGTTAGATTCAACCGATTTGGAAGAGTTAGAAGATCCTTTGATGGATGATGATGACATCGATGAATTTTCTCCACTTGATGATGAGCCAATCGATGAGATCGATGATGAAGGTGACGACGAGGATGAGGAAGATGACGGGGATGATGATCTAGACGAAGATGACGAAGATGAGTTGGATAAGAGATACGATAAAGCCTCCCTCTCTTCCGATGATGACTTCAGTAGTTACCAAAGGCCACGTAAACTCCAAGACCTCGACAGCTCCGATGGCGAAGGTGGCTCTCAACAACGGTCCACCGTATTGGGAAGTGAAAGGAGTGACTCCTCAGTTGACGACCCTATTCGCCTCTACCTAAGGGAAATTGGGCGTGAAAGTCTGTTGACCGCTGAACAAGAGGTTGAGTTGTCTAAACGGATGGAAGAGGGGGGCGAAATTATTAAAAATGTCCTCCTTAAGTCGGGTATCTTAATTAGTAGCTTCAAAGATATTCTTGATTTAATTACCACGCGCTTCGATGAAGAAGAGTTGGAATTTTCTCCTAAAGAACTCAAAGAGAAGATGAACGACCAGAAGCGCTACTCTAACTACTACAAAGAGTCACTTAAAGATATTTCCACTCCATTGAGAAGCTACACTGAACTGAAAAAGAAAGTTGTCTCAACTGGAGGTGATATCCTCCAAGATGAGACCTGTATTAAAAAGCGCTCCCAATTGATGAAAAAGCTCTCTAAAATTGAACTTCAACCCGAAGATATTACCACCTTTAGTGAGCACTACTTAACAGCCGAGCGTGATATTTACGACCTTCAAAGGCGAAAAGCTTCGATTGAAGCCCAATTGGGGGTTAGTGGATTGCGTGAATTGCGTCAAATGGGGCGAGCATTAGCGGTCCCCTCCCAGCGTGAAGCTCTTGAAAATCGACTTAATATGAGTGCCGATAAGATTAAAGAGTTAATCCGCGATATCCAATTGACCAATAAGCAGCTTGAAGGGATTGAGTTTGAGTTTGAAGAGACTTGTGATGATATTATCAGCAATGCTAAGGAGATTATGAGGGGTCGCGAGATGATGAAGAGTGCCAAAGACCGCCTAATTCAGGCTAACTTGCGCCTCGTTGTCTCGATTGCCAAGAAGTATACCAATCGTGGTCTCCACTTCTTTGACCTGGTCCAAGAGGGAAATATTGGATTAATTAAAGCGGTTGAGAAATTTGAGTACCGCAAAGGTTATAAGTTCTCTACTTACGCCACTTGGTGGATTCGCCAAGCCATCACTAGAAGTATTAGTGACCAAGCACGCACTATTAGGGTCCCCGTCCATATGATTGAGCAAATCAATAAGGTGGTGCGTGAGTCTAGGATGTTGATGCAAACCTATGGACGTGAACCAACTGATGAAGAGATTGCCGAGAAGCTGGGATGGACCCCTCAGAAGGTTAAATCGGTCAAGAATGTGGCACGCGAGCCAATCTCCCTTGAGACCCCAGTGGGGGAAGAGGAGGATTCTCTCCTCTCCGATTTTATCGAAGACAAAGATGTGGAGAATCCAGCCACCCAAACAGCCTTTACCCTCTTACAAGAGCAACTGAGGGATGTGTTAGAGACCCTTCCCCCTCGTGAACAAGAGGTTTTGAAGATGAGATTTGGGCTAGAGGATGGTTACTCATTGACATTGGAAGAGGTAGGGTTGTATTTTGAAGTAACGCGTGAGCGTATTCGACAAATTGAGGCGAAAGCTTTAAGGCGTCTCAGACATCCTAAGCGGAGTCGTCCGCTCAAAGATTATAGGCAGGAGTAGGATATGGTGGAAGTGTTTGATAAACTGCGTACTCTTCAGGGGGTATTAGCCGATAAATTTGTTATTCTTGAAGAGATTAAAGAGATTCCGCGCACCTTGGAGACTAAAATAGAACTTCTTAATCACGGAAAGAGGACCTATATTGAGAAGCATGAGCGGCTCGATAAAACCAAAGAGGAGCTCAAGTCGCTCCGCTTTGCCCTTGATGATGCCGAGAGGGCCCGTGAAGAGTCGGAGAAGCAGATGGAATTGATCTCCACTCAACGCGAATTTGAGGCTCTAGAGAAAGAGATTAAAGATGCTCAACTTAGAGAGCAGTCGCTTAGAAAGTCGCTCTTGGCAAAAGAGAAGTTCTACTCAGAACTCCAAGAACAGATTGAAGAACACGAGATGTTGATGGAAGTTCAAGAGGAAGAGGTTAAGACTGAGAGTGAAAAAAAAGACTCTCTCCTTAAAGAGAAGCAAAATGAACTCGATAATTTGAAGAAACAAGAGGAGGCTTTAGTTCCTGGAATTGATGAAACTATCCTCTTTAAATTTGAGAGAATTATTAAGAATAAAGAGGGGATCGGGATTGTCCCAGTGCATGGCCTGGTATGCCAGGGGTGCCACATGACCCTTCCGTTCCAATTTGTCAACGAAGTGCGCCTCAAGGAGGATTTCAAGTTTTGCCCCTATTGTTCCCGTGTTTTATATTGGGAAGAGAGTGACCTTGATGAACAGGTGGGTGCAAAAGCTGCTGATATCGAAATTGAAGAGGCTGGATTGGCAGATTTTGTCGATTCAGATGAATTTGACGATCTTTTAGAGTAGAATAGTTTAAGGTGTTCCACGCAGTCGCCGCCTTCGGGGGGAGGAAAGTCCGGGCTCCACAGAACATGACGCCGGGTAACACCCGGCAGCCGTAAGGCTAGAGAAAGTGCCACAGAAAATATACCGCCTAGCAATAGGTAAGGGTGAAATGGTGGGGTAAGAGCCCACCGCACCACTGGTAACAGGGGTGGCAGGGTAAACCTCGTCAGGAGCAAGACCAAACAGCAAAGGAGTTGTTCGCTCTAACTTTGCGGGTAGGTCGCTTGAGCTTTTCGGTAACGGAAAGCCTAGATAGATGACTGCATAGACAGAACCCGGCTTATGGAACACCTTTTATTTACTCTCTTTTGGGGCCCTATGGAAATAGTCGATATCAGAAGTATTTTCTCAAATAAATTGTTAACAATCGAAAATCCCGCCCGTTATATAGGCGGTGAATATATCTATGGACCCAAACGATTATTAGAGGCGACCCAATTCCATGTTGGTCTCTCTTTTCCCGACCTCTACGAGATAGGGATGGCTAACAACGCGATGCGTATTTTATACGATTTAGTTGCCTCTATTGACCTTCCCATCAGTGTCGACCAGGTCTTTGCCGTTGCCCCCGACTTTGAGGCCCTCTTAAGAGAGCACTCAATTCCACTTTATACTCTTCAACATGGCCTTCCCCTCAATTCATTAGACCTCTTAGGGATAACCGTAGGCTACGAACTCTCCGCTACCAACATCTTACAAGTTTTAGAGTTGGGGAGAATCCCTCTTCACTCCAGTGAGAGGGGCGAAGGGGACCCCATTGTCATTGGAGGGGGACCAGCAATTACCAACCCCCTCCCATTTGCCCCCTTCTTCGATTTCATCTTTATTGGGGAAGCTGAACATGGTTTTCAAGAGATAGTCACAAAAATGTACCAGATGAAAATGGGAGGTGCGAGTCGTAAAACTATCGTTGACTCCCTCAAAGAATCTCCATTTCTCTACTGGGAAGGGAGAGAAAGGACCCAAAGGGCGATAGATCAAGCATTTGCTAACAGAGATAAAGGGGGTTACAACCACTTTGTAATTCCCAACTTTAAGGTCTCCCAAGACCATGGGGTAGTGGAGATTATGCGGGGATGCCCTAATGGGTGTCGCTTCTGTCATGCCGGACAATTTTATAAACCTTATCGTCAAAAGCAGTTTAAGACCATTAGAGAAGAGGTTAAGCAACACATAGAAGAGTTTGGATACCGCGAAGTGACCCTCAGTTCCCTCTCTTCAGGGGACCATCCACTCCTCAAGAAGATGATTAAAGAGTTAAACCGAGAGTGGTCTTCGAACCACATCTCATTCTCTCTTCCTTCTCTCAAGGTGAACTCATTCTCCCTCGATATCATAGAAGAGCTCTCGGGGGTGCGTAAGAGTGGACTCACCTTCGCCATAGAGACCCCCCTTGAGATGTGGCAAAAATCGATGAATAAAGAGGTCCCCATTGACCAGGTTATAGCAATCCTCCTTGAAGCAAAAAAGAGGGGGTGGCGCCTGGCTAAGTTCTATTTTATGGTGGGACTCCCTTTCGTTCCTGCCGAAGAGGAACACGCTGCTATAATCGACTTCTTAACCCAAGTTTACCAAGCCACTAAAATAAATATGCACATCAACGTTGGGGCCTTTATCCCTAAGCCCCACACCCCCTTTCAGTGGGCAACTTTAAACCCTCCAGAGCTCTCTAACCAACATCTAGCAACCCTTAAAAGGGGCATCCAAGAGGCAATTAAGGGGACAAAGGTCTCCTACCAAGACCCTTACTCCGCCTATATCGAAGGAGTCATCTGTCGCGGTGGTATAGAGATTTCAGATCTCATTGAAAAGGCTTACCACCAAGGGGCCCGCCTCGATGCGTGGTACGAACACTTTGATAAATCCCTCTGGTTTAATTTAATTGAGGAGGGAAAGTACCCGATAAGAGAGAATTGGAGCCTAGAAGAGCCCCTTCCATGGGATGTTGTCTCCTTAGATATCTCAAAAAGTTTCTTCAAACGGGAGTGGGAGAGGGCTGAAAAGTCGCTCTTAACTACCAGGTGCCTCCCAGTTTGTAATAATCCCTGTGGAGTGTGTTCAAAAAAGAACTGGGTTGATGAGGCTCAAGAAGAGGATATTGAAGAGATAAAGAGAGAGGTGACTAAAGGGGTAGCCCACAGTGTCCTTTTCTATTATAGAAAAGAGGGTAGGGCGACCTTCACCTCCCATATAAATGTTATGCGCCTCTTTGAGCAAGCTTTCCAAAGAGCACGCCTAGATGTCGCTTTTACCCAAGGCTTTAACCCTAAACCTAAGATGGAGGCGGTTAACCCCCTTTCAACCGGTGTTAGTGGTCTAAATGAGGTTCTCCTTGTCGACCTACACGACGCATTAGCTTTAGATGAGAAAGAAACACTCTTCAAACTCAACGGCGTCCTCAGCGATGGGTTCACCTTCACCTCAATGGAGGTGGTTGAGAGTGACCGTCGTATCACGGCCAGTAAACATTTGGGGGGTAGTATCTATTTGATTGACAAAATTGAAGATGAGTCGCTTGCCAAGATTATTGAAAACTCCCCATTTGCCGAGAAGGTCTCTTCGGGAACTTTCCGCGTCACCATTGAGGGAGAAAAAAATCTAATTAAGACTCTCTTTGGTAACCAAGGTAGTAAATTTGAGATACTCTCAAAGATGAGGGTGGTTAGAGAGAGACTCTTTCTTAAGAACGGAGAGTCGTACGCTGCTCAATATTTGGTTTAGTCTTCTCTTTTTACCTTATCCCAGATAGCATTGAGTAGTTCAATATTGTCGTAACTCAATTCTATCGAGTGCTCCTTACAATGCTTTACCACACTGTTGAAACGACGGCGCACCTTCTGGTTGCTACGGTGGAGAGCCAAGACCGGGTCTAAATCCAAAAAGCGGGCCAAATTGACCACAGCAAAGAGTAAATCGCCCAATTCTTCCTCTATATTAGTTTGATTATTAATAGCCTCGATGAGTTCACCTTTCTCTTCATCAATCTTGTCGAGCACTCCCTCAATATTGGGCCAATCAAAACCAACCTGTTTCATCTTCTTCTGCATCTTCAAGGCAGTCTCTAGTTTGTCCATAGAACGGGGGATACGACTAAAGAAATCATCATCGCTCTCTTTTTTCCCCTCAACATCAACTTTGACCTTATTCCAAACTTTTAAAACTTCTTCAGGATTATTAGCTTCAACATTTCCAAAGACATGCGGATGGCGCCTTATAAGTTTTTCGCAAACTAAGTTCATAGCTGTTACAGGTGAAAAGTCATTTTGCTCTTCATGAATTCTAGCTAACATAAAAGTATTTAAGAGAAGATCGCCTAGCTCTTCAGATGAAGCTTCTATATTTTTGCTCTCTAGAGTGTCTAGATACTCGTAGAGTTCTTCCAAGAGATCTAAAGAGACACTCTCATTAGTTTGTTCTCTATCCCAAGGACACCCCTCAGGGCTCCTTAAGTGGGTAAGTATCGTATAGAGGTTATTTACACCTTCCTCTAAGGTCGTAGCTTCTTTGAACGCATAATCAATCATATTATCCTTCTAGTTGACAGAATATACATTATATACAATATATAGTTTATCTTAAAAAAGTTTTATACTCCCCATATGTTGTAGTGGAGTCCAGTAGATATTGGTATATTGCCCCTCTTCTCCTCCATAGAGGGTCACCCAGATGTGGAGGAAGAGCTTCCCATCTTTATTGGCCTCTTCTGCAATCACTTTGTAGAAGTAAGAATCTTCGTTATCCTTTAATTTATAGACATCCTCTCTTTGGCTGGGAAAAAAGTTCTTCTTGTAACTCTTTAAGAAAATATCTGGGTTATCAGAAGTGACAAGTTTTATCAAATTACCTTCTTCAGCTATTTCCTCTTTCTCTAGTTTGAAAGAGTACTCATATACACCACTGCCTGAATAACCTTTAAAGGGTAAAGGGAGGTCCATATCGGGAGAGGTGCCATAACTAAAATCTAAATCTTTATCAAAACTTTGGGAAAAGGTCCCCACAAGAATTCCCCATTTTTCAGTATGGGGGTTAACAATCCCATTTTTTGTTCTAGAAAAGTTTTTGGTTGTATTGTTGGTTTTGGTGTAGAGGTAAAACCCAGGGGCTGAGTCTTGCTTATCGGGGCTCCATGGGATCCCATTACCACTACTCCCCTTTATGTTAGTTGAGAATTGACTGCGAATAGTAGAGAGATAGTAGACATCGTCATGTTGACTGGATGGTGGGGCTGTAACAGCTGCATTAGTGCTGAGGACGTAGAAGAATTTAAGAGACGGTTCGCCTTCTAGTTCGTTAAGCTTCTCCATCCCCCGCTGGGTTATTCTAACCTTATAAGAGATAGTGTTTTCTTCATTGGTACTAACTTTAGAGAAAGAAACTACACTATCGAGGTTGATAAAAAGGGGAATCCCACACGTTAAGAATAAAAAAAGAGAGGGCAATATAAGGGTCAAAAGACTCAATTTTTGCCATCTCTTCATAACTCCTCCAAAAGGTGGAGGCCGAAGCCTCTACTAGAGAGTAACCAGTCTATTCTTAGCTAAACGGGCAAACTCAGAGGAAGGAAACTCGTCGCTAAGTTGTTTAAACATAGCTCTGGCCAGTTCAATATCACCATTAGCCTCGTAAAGCCTAGCCAGGCTAAAGAGGGCACGTGGCGATTCAACAGCGTCCCTGCCGTAGTTGTCGTAAACCCGTTGGTAATACTCAATAGCTTTGAGGTTATCGCCCAATTGCTCACTACTCACACCTGCATTAAAGAGGGCTAAGGGGGCTAAGTACCCCTCTTTATTCCTCTCAGCTACACTTAAGAAGAGGGCCGTAGCCTCAGCGTAGGCCTCCTCTTCATAGGCAATTAGCCCTTGGAGATAGAGAGCTTTAACCGCAGGGTAGCCCTTCCCTCTCTTCTTGGACAAAGCTGCCAAATCATTTTTGAGCTCGCTGGCATCGCCTCCATCACTACTTGTCCACTCGTTGTAGCGCTCTTGGAGAGCGTCAATTGCTATTTGACGGGAATTAGCCTGCTTATCGCTAACTTTAAGGCCAATACCGAGGGCAATCAAAGCTACTATAATGGCTGCCACCACGATGATAATAATCATTTTATTGGAGACTACAAAATGTGAGAACTTTTGTCCCAGTTTATCTGTAGTGCTCACCTCTTTACTCTTTGCCATGGCTCTATCTACCCCTAGTCGTTATTTTCGCGTGATTTCATTAGGTCCCCAAAGGTGACAGTGTCACTATCGTCTTGGTGGATATATTTAGAAATCTCAGATTGTTGAGACTTTCTGATCAGCTCTTTGATAGAGAGGCTCAGTTTCTGGGTAGAGGGATTAACCTCCATAACAGCCGCGGTAATTGGGTCTCCTACCTTAAACTTTTTCAAGACCTCATCGGTGTAGTACTCATCAGGTCCAACTAGGTTAAACTTGGAGATCAACCCCTCAATTTCACCAATAACTTTAACAAAGACGCCAAAGTCGGTCACATTGGAGATAACGCCACTTATAGTACTCCCCTTGGGATAATCTTGTCTTAGAGTTTGCCAGGGGTTCCCCTCAAGCTGTTTAACACCAAGTCTAATATGGCGGGTTTGAGGATCAATGCGGGTGACAACGACATCAATTACATCACCTTCTTTACAAAACTCGTTCATGTTGCGCACTTTTTTAGTCCACGAGATATCGTCGAGGTGTAAAAATCCATCAATCCCCTCTTCCAAGTTGATAAATGCACCACTATTGGTAAGCTTTACAACCTGCTTGGAGAGGGTCTTCCCGAGTGGGTAACGCTCTTCAATCGTATCCCAGGGGTTCTCTTCAAGCTGCTTAAGTCCAAGGCTGATCCTCTTTTTATCGAGGTCGTAACCCAAGATTTTAGCCTCAACTACATCGCCTAAGGCGAGAAGTTCTTTGGGGTTGTTAATTCTTCTAGTCCAAGAGAGCTCGGAGATGTGGGCTAATCCCTCAATTCCAGGCTCAATTTCAATGAAAGCACCAAAGGTGGTAATCTTAGTAACAGGCGCTTTAATTACATCGTCAACCTTATAGCGCTCCTCAAAGGAGTCCCATGGATCTTCCTGCATATGTTTCAGTGAGAGGTTAATCTTTTGACTTTCAGGGTCAATATTGATTAGGCGCAGCTGGATAACCTGCCCCTTCTTAACAAAATCTTTCGGTTTTGTGACATGGCCCCAGCTCATATCGTTGATATGAAGGAGTCCATCAAACCCACCGAGGTCGATAAATGCACCAAAGCTGGTGAAACTCTTGACGGTCCCCTCGATAACGTCTCCAATTTTAACAGTTGCAAAGAACTTCTCTTTGTTCTCTTTAATCTTCTGCTCTAGATATTCACGCCTTGAGACGACACTCTTCAGTTTCATTCCGGTGTGAAATTTATCGATGATGAAATAGTCGCTAATCTCGAGCATAGATTCGGGATCTTCGACACGCGTTATATCGGCTTTAGAGAGGGGGCAAAAACCTAGGAACTCATTGCCTAGATCAACTTCAAACCCACCCTTAATAACCTTAACAAACTTCCCCATAACTGGAGAACGTTTCTCAGCGGCTTCTTTAAGAAAATCGGTACGCTCTTTTATGTCAGCGCGTTTTTTTGAGATGACGATTTGACCGCCCTTCCCTTCTTTGTTAACAATCATCACCTTGACTTCGTCGCCGACGGCGGGAACAGTGGAGAACTCTTCTAAGGGGATTCTCCCCTCCGATTTATAACCCACATCCACAAACACATACTCGTTATTAACCTGAACAACAGATCCGGTAACGATTTGACCGTCTTCAATTTCATCAAGAGATTTGAGGTATTGCTCCTGCAGCATCGACTGCATAGATGCATCTTGTGTTTCCAACACTTCCTTCACTTCTTCCACTTTACTCTCCTGATCCATATTTTCGCCACTAATGCGGGCGAATACAGCACGTAACACTCTGTCACAAACTTCATCTATGGTCAAGTGCGACGACTCTATAAAAAGAGCCCCCTCACCCACTTTAAGGCCCCCCACCGGCTTGTTTCGGTCGATTTCATCGCGCGCTTTTATTGTCGCGTAGAGCTCTTCAAAACTCATCGCAGTCGGTTGTTGGTTAAAGCGGCGTTGGGTTCGCACCTCGACGGAGGCGTCAAGAAAAACCTTAACATCAGCTCGGGGAAAGACTACGGTAGTCATATCTCGCCCCTCTGCTACAACGTTCATCCCCCCCTCACTGAGGTGTTGAAAATTGAGATTAACGATTGAACGGAGCTCTACTATGGCTGAGTGTTGAGCGACGTAAGCATCGACTGCCTCACTATGGAGTAGGTCTTCAACGTCTTGGCCATTAGCGTAGAGGCGCCCCTCTATAACCGTAAGGGTCGTTTGACGGGCAACTTCTAAGACTGCCTCTTCATCTTCAAGGTTTATCCCCTTCTCTATAGCTGTTAGAGTAATAGCTCTGTAAAAATTACCTGAATTTAGATAATAGAATCCTAAACGCTCTGCAATGATTTTTGCTACAGTGCTTTTGCCAACTCCAGCTGGACCATCAATTGCTATTACAAACCCTTTGATCTCTTTTAACTTATCTTCTAGATTCACTCTTCCCCTCCAATAAAGCCTTTATCTCCCCCTTCGAGAGTACTCTATATTGGCCAACTTCCAGGTTATCGAGGTGAATTGTACCAATGCGGATTCGAATCAGCTTATCTATTGTGTAACCAAAATGGTCAAAAATCTTCCTTATTTCTCTATTCTTCCCTTCAATCAAAGTGATAAAAACCCACCTTTTACTCTTCAAGGTAAAGCGGTTTATCCTATAGGGGCGCCCCTCGTCTAACTTGAGCCCTTTGAGAGCCTCTTCTAGGTGACGCCGATCTATATTCTCTTTAGTTTGTACGGCATACTCTTTCTCAATCCCAAAGGAGGGGTGCATAATCTTGTTAGCACTCTCACCGTCATTGGTGAAGATAATGAGCCCTGTTGAATCTTTATCGAGGCGTCCAATTGAGAAGAGGAGATCTTTGTGGTCAACTGTAATGAGGTCGCGTGCGTAGAGGTTCTCATTGGGGTCCCAGTTGGTCGAGACATACCCCTTTGGTTTGTGCAGGAGGTAGTAGTAGGCCTTCTCAATAATCTCAGCTAGCTGCGAGTCGACCATCACTACATCGTCCTCTTCAACCTTGGTCCCTAAGGTGGTCACCTTTTTAAGGTTAATGGTCACCCTCCCCTCTTGAATCAGTTTTTCACAGGAGCGACGCGAGCCGAAACCACTTTTAGCTAAATAACTTTGTAGACGAATTGGATAATCAGTCTTCATCATACTCCTCTTGGCTCTCACTAAACCGCAACTGGTCAATCTCTGACAACTGAGGCAGTGAAGCGATACTGGGCAGGTTAAATTCGTATAGAAACTTTTTAGTTGTCCCATAGAGGCTGGGACGACCGGGAACTTCTTTGCGTCCAATGACCCGAATGTATTCACGCTCTCTTAAGAGGCGCACAATTGAGTCACTGGAAACACCCCTGATGTTTTCGATGTCACGCCGGGTTACCGGTTGGGCATAGGCAATTATTGAGAGGGTTTCAAGGGCGGCTCGACTTAAGCGGCGGTCGACCTTCTTTCCGTAACTATCGCGTAGTATTGTGTGGAGGTCACTACTGGGGAGGAGGCGATAGGTACCATTAGATTCAACGAGTTCAAGGGCGTGTTTGTAGTCGCTAAAGTGGCTCTTCAACTCTTCTAGACCACTCATGAGGGTCTCATCGTCAAGTTTTGTCAGCTTTTGCAACTGCTCCCACTCTACCGGTTCGTTTTCAATAAAGAGGATAACCTCAATTAGTCGTGCCGAAAGCGATAGAAACTCTTTCATACCTCCTCCTCTATAAGGGGAGCGACCCCCTCACTCTCTTCGTACTCTAAAAGGAGTTCTCCATCAAAGCCGGCCCCCTTCTTAATAACGATCTCTCCAAAGAGCTCCTCTTGTGAGATCTCAATCATCGAGAACTTGACGGCATCTAGAATTGCTAAAAAAGCACAAATTAGGTCTAAGGGGGAGTCGTAATTGACAATTAAGTCGGTAAAACGGATGGTTCTAGAGGTCTCAAAGAGCTCACTCATGAGAGCGATCTTCTGCTTTATGGTCACCTCCTCGTAGACGCTAAAGACCTGCTGTGGGGTAATTGAGCGGAGCATCTTAGAGAAGGATTGGAAAAGGTCCCACACGTTGGTCTCCCCAAAGAGCTCCTCATCCTTGAAAGGGAGGGAGAAGAGTGACCTTTTACGGGGGATAAAGAGCTCCCCCTCCTCCTGCGAAGTTGCTAAAAGGGAGGAGTAACGTTTAAACTTTTGGTATTCGATAAGGCTATCGATTAAATCACTTTTTAGTTGACTAAACTCCTCATCCTCCTCAATTGAATCGAAACTTGGCAGGAGCATCCGACTCTTCATATAGAGGAGATGGGCCGCCATCTGGTAAAATTCACTCAACACATCGAGGGACAACTCTTCAGCCCCTTTAAGGTATTCGAGAAATTGGTCGGTAATTTGAGCAATGGGGATATCGTAGATATTGACCTTAGCCTTTTGGATAAGGTGGAGGAGGAGGTCGAGGGGCCCTTCAAATTTTTCAAGAGTGTAGGATAAGGCACCCGCATCGAGGGGCAAGCCAACATCGTTAACCATGCCCCTCAGTATAGTGATTTAGCTAAGTGAGGTAAAGGGTCTCTACTTACTCTCCTCTTCCTCTTGGGGGAACATTATAGCGCGCAGTTTAGTATCTAAATCTTGGGTAATATCGACATTGGTACGTAGGAAGTTAATCGCATTTTCCCGCCCTTGTCCAATCTTCTCATTGTTGTAGGAGTACCATGAACCGCTCTTCTCTAGAAGTTCATACTTCAAGGCAGCATCTAGAATTGAGCCGTGGTAGGAGAGTCCTTCGCCAAAGTACATATCGAGTTCCACCTTCTTGAAGGGGGGGGCCACTTTATTTTTAACTATTTTAATTCTAACTCGGTTCCCGATAATATCATCAGCACTGCGACTAATAGCCTCAATACGGCGCACCTCAACCCTAATTGAGGAGTAGAACTTGAGGGCATTCCCTCCGGTCGTTGTTTCTGGGTTTCCAAACATTATTCCAATTTTCATCCTGATTTGGTTGATGAAGATAATGGTTGTATTGCTCTTAGCCAAAATTCCGGTCAATTTACGTAAGGCTTGGCTCATAAGCCTTGCTTGGAGCCCCATATGGGAGTCCCCCATCTCACCATCAATTTCAGCTTGTGGAGTGAGGGCCGCGACAGAGTCGACCACAATCATATCGACTGCCCCCGAGCGGACCAGCGATTCCACAATCTCTAACGCCTGCTCCCCGTTGTCGGGCTGCGAGATCCACAGTTCATCGGTATTGACCCCCAACTTTTTGGCGTAGGTTGGGTCGAGGGCGTGCTCAGCATCGATGAAAGCGGCAATGCCTCCCGCTTTTTGAGTCTCAGCAATTGCGTGGAGGGCGAGGGTTGTCTTTCCAGAAGACTCGGGGCCGTAGATCTCAACGACTCTCCCCCTAGGGTATCCCCCTACCCCTAACGCCTCATCAAGGAGAATTGAACCGCTTGAAATTACTTGAATTGAGCGGTCAGTTGAACTATCGCCCAGTTTCATTAAAGCCCCTTTCCCAAATTGTTTATCAATTTGTGAACGGGCTGCCTCTAGAGCTACCAACTTTTGTTTAGTATCTCCATCTTTAGAAGCCATAATCGTTGAACTTTTAGCCATCTTTATCTCCTCGTTAAATTACCCCCAAAATGGGGGAATCACTTCAATAATCGATTATAAGGGTCACCGGACCATGGTTTGTATAGGTCACCTCCATCGAGGCACCAAAGAGTCCTGTGGCCACCTTAAGTCCCCTCCCTTTGAGTTTCTCGATAAACTCTGCGTAGAGGGGAATTGCCTCCTCTGGGGGGGCTGCCGGGTTAAATGAAGGGCGGTTCCCCTTCTGTAAGTCGGCACAGAGGGTAAATTGACTCACCACTAAAATTTCCCCCTCAATGTCGAGGAGGGAGAGGTTCATCTTCCCTGCACTATCTTCAAAAATCCTTAAGTTGGGTATTTTATGGACTAGGTAATCAACCCCTTTGCTATCATCAGCGGTACAAACTCCTAAGTAAACAAGGAGCCCCTTGTCTATGGCCCCTACAACTTTAGAGTCAACTGTGATAGAGGCATTAGTTACCCGTTGTACCACCGCCCGCATCTCAGCTATTACCCTGGAAAGTTGTCACAATCTCTTTAGGGTTGGCAGAACCAAAGAAGGCACTCCCCATAATTAAGACATCAGTTCCCAAATCGATTAGCGATTGCCCATTCTTTAGAGAGACGCCTCCATCGACAGCAATCTTAAAGGTGAGATTATATTTCTCTCTTAGCTCAGCGAGCTCTTTAATCTTACGACGCGATGATTCGATAAACGATTGTCCTCCAAAACCGGGATTGACCGACATAATCAAAACTAGATCGAGATCTTCGAGAACTAACTCAATTGCCGATACCGGCGTTGAAGGGACGAGGGAGACTCCAGCCTCTTTCCCCTCCCCTTTTATCTGATGGATTGTACGATTGAGGTGCATACAAGCCTCGGCATGGATGGTGATGGCATCACTGCCAGCTGTCGCAAACTCACGAATGTAACGCTCCGGTTTTTCAATCATTAGGTGGGTGTCAAAAAAGAGGTTGCTCTTATCTCTAAGGTCTTTAATAAACTTAGGTCCAAACGTTATGTTGGGGACAAAGGCACCATCCATTACATCGAGATGGAGCCACTTTGCTCCCGATTCTTCAACATACCTAACCGCCTCTCCTGTTTTGGAGAAGTCGGCTGCTAAAATAGAGGGTGCTACAATTGCATTTCTTTCTTTTTTCATACCCCTAGTTGTAGCAGAAATTGGAGCTTTTGGAAAGGTTAGAATAATATTCACTTATTGCATAGAATTGCCTGTCGTGGTATCATAAAGGCTAAGGCAGGAACATTTCTAACCTTAAATACTTGAGCTATGAACCAGAAATCTTGTAGCTCGGGTTTTTTGTTGTCTATATAAAACTAGCATTTTTTGGGAGCCGATAATGAACGAACAAGATATAAAAAACCTATTGACTACGGAGAAGTGGACCCGTACCACGATTAATAACTACACCGTTGCCAATTTCCAGGAGATGGACCAAGTTCTCTCAAAAATTGATGACCCAGAGGAGTTGGTTGAAGTTAAGAATATTTGTGACGACTACCTAGAGAAAAATAGAGATTCTGTATTAGCGATGTACATCTCTGGGATGGTGGCTCTACAGCGACGCTCTTTGGACTACTCTAACCTCACCTCTCTAATTGAGCTCTTCAATGAGAATAAAAAGTATGGGATTGTTGACCACCTCAGCTCTAAAATTTTAGAGCGTTTTGAGGATAAGTATGTTATCCGGTTTTTAGCCTCTAGTTATGAGAAACAGAACCGAGAAGAGGAGATGTACGACCTCTATGAGCGGTTGGTAAAGGTCGACTTTGATGAGACCGACCTGTTGCAAACTATAGCCGAGCGCTATCAAAGCAAGGGTGATTTAGAGAAGGCAATCTTCTACTATAAAAAGAGCTTACAACGCTACCTTATTGCCCAAAACCTCCCTGCCGTAAAAGAGGTGTGGTCAATCCTCCTCACCCTTATTCCCGATGAGTTTGCCTATCTCTTGGGGTTAGCCCAAAGAATCGATGCCAATTTCGAGGGGGAGAGAATCTCCCAGATGTTTGCCCAACTCTACGAAGTGGTGGCCAAAAAAGAGCGGTGGGACGACAGTATCACCGTCTTAAAGGCGATTTTAGAGAGCGATAGCGACTCTGAGTGGGCCCGTGGTAAGCTGGTTGAGTCGTACCGCCTCAAATATAAAGAGCACAGTCGCCTCGAAGAGAGTATCGAGATCTCTAACCTCACCAAGAGTTATCGCGATGTCAATTCAGCCATTGAGGACTTTGAGCGAAACATTGCCTTCGATAAAGGCTCATTTGTGTTCCACAAAACCTGGAATATTGGGCGCATTAGGGAGTTATCTCACGAGAGCGTCGTTATCGACTTTGCCTCAAAGCGCAACCACACCATGAGCCTCTCTATGGCTTTCAGCTCCCTCCAAGTTCTCCCCAAAAACCACATCTGGGTTTTGAAGAGCATCTTCCCTAAAGAGAAGCTTAATGAGAAGTTTGTCTCTGATATCCCCTGGGGCTTAAAGACCCTCATCTTAAGTAACAACAACCAAGCAACGCTCAAAGAGATAAAGGGTGAAATTGTCCCCTCAATCTTGAGTGCCAAAGAGTGGACCTCGTGGCAAACTAATGCCAAGAAGGTGTTGATGAACGACCCCATGATTGGGTTCCTCCCCTCTAACCCCGATGTCTATACACTGCGACAGACACCTATTAGCTACGAAGAGAAGTCGCTGGGAATCTTTAGAAATGAGAAAAGGTTCTACCAGAAGATAAAAATTGTGAGAGACTTCCTAGTCAATGGCGATGTTGAATCGGAGTTCTTCATGGAGATGGTGCAATACTTTAAAGACCAGTGTACCATCTATCAAAAGGTGAACGACCAAGTCATTAGTAGTTTCTTATTTGTCGACTCTCTTTGTGACAAGTTCCCCTTCTTAGAGCGCCCCAGTGTCGATTTTAGATACCTCTATGGGATGCTCGATAACATTCCTACAACCTTTAGCCAAATAGATGACTCGGAGATTAAAAAACTCTTTATCGACAACGTGGTTAGTGTTGAAGAGAGCGATATGGTCGCCCTAGTGCTCGTCTCCCTCTACCCCTACTACTTAACCGGTTATATCATGGAGACCCTCTTAGAGCAGGGAAAAACTAAAGTTATTGAAGATATGTTTAAAAATACGGTGCGCAACTATCGGGAGAACGCCGACCTCTTCACCTACCTCTCACGCACTTATGACCGCAAGTATTGGGAGAAGAAGATGAAGGTCCCCTTTGAGTCGCTCTTAACGAGTCAACTTCAACTTCTTGATTACGCTTTCAATGCCGTTGAGGCCCGTAAAGATACAACTGAGAATCGTAAAATTGCTAAGACTTTGACAACGATTATCTTTGATGAGCGCTTAATCTTCCAATTCTTAAAGAGTGCTAACGAAGGGGCAGCCCAGAGAATCAACTTTATCGTCCAAAGGATGCAGGGGTTAGAGACCTCCAAAAAGATTGAGGTGAAACACTTTATTTTAGAAAAGTTCCCCGAATTTGTCTTCCTCGGAGAGGAGGAGAATCAGACCGAACTTGTCTCAAGTGGCCTTTTGGTGACTCACGCCAGCCTCATAGCGAAGCAAGAGGAGCTCGACAATATAATGAATGTCGATATCCCTGAGAACTCAAAAGAGATTGGTGCAGCTATCTCCCTCGGTGATCTAAGAGAGAACTCGGAGTACAAAGCAGCTAAAGAGCGCCAAGGAATCTTAAACACCACTATGATGCGCCTCACCGATGAGATTTCAAGGGCTGTGGTGATCTCCCCGGAGAGTGTCTCCCCTGATAAAGTCGCCTTTGGGACCGCCGTTACCCTCCTGAACCACCTTGAGGGGCGCCAAGAGACCTACCAAATCTTAGGGCCTTGGGAGTCCAATCCACACGAGAATATTATCTCGTACTTGGCCCCCTTTGGGACAAAGCTTCTAAATCGGAAAGTTGGAGAGCGTTTCACCTTTGAGATTAACGAGCGTACCTACGACTTTAGTGTTGAGTCGATTGAGGTCCTCTCCTTCTAGCGGGGAGGACTTTTATCCCCACCAAAAGATAGACCCCCAGTGTTAAGAGGAGCGCCCCCCCATAGAGGAGGGCGAGCTTTAGCACATTGCCCCATGAGCTTCCCCCGTGCCACCATGTGGGGTTAATCACCTTCTGATAAACGATAGTTAAGAGGAAGAGGGGGATATTGGCAATGAGCACCTTTATAATCTCTTTTTCTACCTTAAAGTAGTTATTGACCCTTAGATAGATGGCGAGGATGAGGGCCCCTACCCCAAAGGAGATTGTATTGGCGATACTCAAAGCGATCACCCCCCACCCCATCCCCTTAATTAGAATCACCATCGACAGAATATCGACACAAGCGACTAGAAGGTTGAAATAGAGGGCTGTTTTGTACTTCCCCAAAGAGTAACACCCCCTTTGTAGGAAGCTATACAAAGCCACAAGGGGGATTCCAAGGGCATAGTAGAGGAGGATTGAGCCGGTTAGAAGGGTATCTTTAAGTTTAAAGAGACCACTTTGAAGGAGGGCTGCCACCGTCTCATTCCTCAGCGTCACCAGGATGATGGTGATGGGGATTAGGAAAGTGAGAAGGTAGGAGACCCCTTTAGAGATTATCGATTTCACCTCACTTAAATCGGCTGATGCTATTAAAGGGAAGTAGACAGTAGCAATGGCCCCATAGAAGATTCCATAGGGGGCTTGCCAAATTATAATGGCATTGCTCAAGGCTGTGACACTCCCCTCAGAAAGAGATGAGGCAAAGAAGTAGGAGACCTGCTGGGTCAAGATGGTGGTGAGGGCAATTAGGGTGACCGGTAACCAAGCCTTCAAGACGGCCAAAAAGTCGCTATTCTTAAAGTTAAAAGAGATCTCTAAACGGTAGGAGTAGCGCCTTAAGGCAAGCCACACAACAAGCACTTGTAAGATTCCCCCTACAACTACCCCCAAAGCCATTGAAAAGGGGCCTAGGAGTCTCTCCGTGCTCTTTACAGCGATTATGATAGCGAGTGAGAAGAGGAGAGGTGCAGCCGCTGCTACTAAGAAGGAGCCGTGGCATTGAAGAACCCCACTCCACAAGGCGCTGTAGGAAATAGCGGCTAAGAAGAGGGTGAAGAGAAAGAGTAATTTAGCCGCTAAGTTGACTAAAGAGGGCTCTCTATAGTCACTAATTAGACGGATGATTTGTGAGCCAAAGAGGAGGACTCCCCCTAAAAGGAGGAGAGAGATAAGGAGCTGAAACCCATTCATTACCTTAAGGAGCCCTTTAGAGCGCTCGCCACTCCCCTCTTCACCAATAGCTGAGCTGAAGCGGGGGATATAGGCTGAAGAGAGGGCCCCTTCAGCAAAGAGTTTACGAAAGTTGTTGGGGATATTAAAGGTGAAGTTTAAAAGGTCTCCCACCGTTGTAGCCCCAAAGACGGTGGCAATAACTCTAGCTTTAAAGATTCCTACTATCCTAGAGAGGAGGGTAAAGGTCATCACTATGATTGAATTTTTCTTAGCTCGCTCACTCTTACTTTCCATAGTACCGGTCTAGATAAGCCTCCTTAAATTGGGTAAAGTTCCCCTCTTCAATGGCTTGGCGACTCCTCTCCATCAAATTGTAGAGATAGGTGAGGTTGTGTTCAGTTGCCAACATCCCCCCCAACATCTCGCCACACTTGAAGAGATGGCGCAAATAGCCCCTTGAATAGGTGGTACAGGCGTGACAGCTACATCCATCAACAATAGGACCACGCTCTTTTTCGTGAATTGCTTTCTTAAGATTTAAGAGACCATCATCACTAAAAACAGCCCCATTACGGGCAATCCTAGTGGCTAAGACACAATCAAAGAGATCAATCCCATTCGCTATAGCATCCATAATGTAGTCGGGGGAGCCAATCCCCATCACATAGCGCACCTTGTCGTTAGGGAGAAATTGGGTAGTGTGACCTAAGAAGTGGGAGAAAATCTCGGGGCTCTCTCCCACGGAGAGTCCGCCTATGGCTAGACCGGGGAAATTGAGCGAAGAGATAAACTCACTACTCTGTTGGCGTAAATCTTCGTAGAAATTGCCCTGGACTATCCCAAAGAGTTGCCCTTCAAAATCTTCAAGCTCTTGCCACCTTCTAATTGAGCGCTCAGCCCATCGATGGGTAATCTCCATCGCCTCACGGGCTTGACGGTGGGAGATTTCGGGAGGGGTACACACATCGAGGCACATCAAGATATCACTCCCAATTATCTTTTGGATCTCGACTACCCTCTCCGGTGTGAGGTGGTGGCGTGAGCCATCGATGTGGGATTGAAACTCAACCCCCTCTTCTCTAATTTTTCTAAGTTTGGCAAGGGAAAAAATTTGAAACCCCCCACTGTCGGTGAGGATGTTCCCATCCCAAGCTGAGAAGTTGTGGAGTCCTCCATAACTCTCTAAAACCTCAATTCCGGGGCGCAAATAGAGGTGGTAGGTGTTGCCTAAAATTAAATTGTACCCAATTTCAGCCACGCTAGTGTGGTGCATCCCCTTAACAGTCCCATTGGTCCCTACCGGCATGAAGGCGGGAGTTTTTACCTCTCCGTGAGGAAGGGTTAAAATGCCAGTGCGAGCCTGGCTGGTTTTATCAGATTTTAAAATTCTAAAGATATTATCCACAACTTAGGTCCTTCTAAAGATTAAAATAACTAGGGAGATGCCACTGAGGACAATCATAGGTAATAGAGGCCCCATATAGGGGGCTATTATGGCTTGTTTTGCAAAAATCATCGAGACCATATCGAAGACAAAATAGATTACAGCAATCGAGAGACTCGAGAGGATTGAGAGAATTAAGACATTCTTGCGCCATGCAAAGAGGGTTGCACACGAGATAAAAATCAAGATTAAGGGGGTTAAATTGCTCCAGATGCGTGAAGCTAAGTCACTGGCGTAGACTGCATATTGGGTAGCATTCATCCTCTTTATAACTTGAACGTAACGAATAGCCCCCTCAAGGTCCATAGTTGAGATATCGGCACTTAAATTTCTAAAGAGGGCCGGTTCCATCGTTATTTGAGGGTTGTGGTATTCCTCATTTTTTTCAACCAAGAGGTGGTGGTTGTTGCTATCGATAAGGTAACGTTGAATATCTTTTAAGACCCAATACTCCCCATTGAAGTAGCCACTGGCCGCATCAATGCGCTCTGAGAGATGGTTCTCTCCATCTAAAAGGATTAAAAGGACGGTAGATATTTGACTCCCCTGCTCCCGGTATCGTTTGGCGTGGAGGATATAGTTCCCGTCAGGGCTCTGCAATGTGATATTACGACTGTCGTGACTAGTGGTGCGACCCAACTTCTGGTCAGCTAAGATCTCTTTCTCTCTAAGGGCGGGAATAGCCACCTTCTCTGAGAAGGTGAACTGGAAAGCGACTAAAAAAAGGCCCAAAACAAATATTGGGCGTATAATTCGCCTAAAAGAGTGGCCAATGTTGGAGAGGATTATCATCTCGTTGTTGGCATGGAGCATTGAGAGGAAGTAGGTGGTTGAAAAAAGGGTGGCTGGCCCCAGAGCCAAAGTGAGGGCTTGGGGTAGATAGAGGAGAGTCAGAAGCCCAATATCGAGGTAGTTTAGATTGGACGAGAGGTACTGCTCCAGATTACTGAAGATGTCAAAAAGGGCCAAAATTAGGGTAATTAAAAGAGATGAGATAATAACCAACCTTATAATCGAGCCCCCTATGTAGCGGTCCAACTTTTTCATAGGCGCCTCCTCCTGAATAGGAGGATAAAGGCCACAAGAGCCATCAAAAAGTTGGGGAACCAAATTAGATAGGCTGGGTTAAAAGAGAAGTTTAAGACCTGTTTTTGGGCAAAGAAGAGGAGAAACCAGTAGGCCGCTGCTACCAAAAGGCTTAAACCAAATCCAAAGAGGCGCCCATGTTTTAAGCGCATAAAAGAGAGGGGGAAGGTGATAAAAACTAAAATAAAGCAACTGGCAGCTAAAGCAAATTTTTTATGTAGTTCAGCGCGGTAGTATTGGAGGTAGAAGTTAATCTCAGGCTTCTTCTCTAGAATTAAGATCTCACTCTCTAAAGAGACAATCTCACCTAATAAGGTCTCATCATCGGCTAATTGTCCCATCAAATTTCCCAATTTGCCCCGTAGCGTTAAGAGGGCAACCTCTTTTATCTCTCGACTTTTCTCTAGTTCTTGTTTTCGAGCTTCGATGAGGGTTAAAAGGTCCCGCGAGCTTAGTTGGGAAGGCTTAACATCGGTCAGCTGAGAGACTTGAGAAGAGAAATCGAGGTAGAAGGTCATACTCTCGGCTTCAGCCAACGCATAGTTGTCGAGTACACCGGTTTTGGCATTTAAAATCACTGGGTCTTTTACATCTAGACGGTAGAGGAAGGTGTCGAGGTCGATTAGCGTCACCCTCCCCTCTTTGGCTGTTATAATCTGTTGCTCCTCTCCTTTTGAGGTGTCAAACATAACTAGGTTCTCTATCACCCCACTATCGACATTGGTGGTGACTAGCACCGTATCCCCAATAGTGTTGACGGCGTAGCTCTCAATCTCTAACGTGGGGAGGTCTTGGAGCAGTTCACTGTAGAGTGTCTTAAAGCGGAGATGGCTATAGGGGAGCATCACATCGGCGACAAAAAAGGTTAAGAGGGAGAGGAGAAGGGCTAAAACTGCAATAACCTCAAAGAGGCGTCGAAGGGAGATCCCGGCTGCCCTTAACGCTAAGATCTCATTATTGGCCGATTTATCACCAATCACCATCGAAGAGGCGCTGAGGGTGGAAAATGGGATGGTATAGAGGAGAATTTGGGGTATGGCTAAAGCCACCAGCTTCACTACCGAAAGGACATCGACATTTTTTAAGATAATTTTTTGGGCAAAAAGGAGGAGTTGATTAACAGCGAAGATAAAGAAGAAAAAGAGGAAAGCGACCAACAGCGAGAGAAAAAACTCCCGTAGAATATAGTTGTGTAAGGTAGTAAAAGTAGAGCCCCGCCTTCTGAGCATTCCTTATACTCCTGTTGAACCAAATCCTTGATCACCTCGATTGGTTTCACTTAAACTTCCAACCTCAATAAAATGCCCCTGCTCCACCGGAGCGATGACCAATTGGGCAATTCTTAAGCCATGGGTAACCTTAAAATCTTGACTACCGTGGTTAATTAAAATTATTTTAACCTCGCCACGATAATCGCTATCAATTGTACCAGGTGAGTTTAAGACAGTCACCCCATATTTTGCTGCTAAGCCACTACGGGGGCGAACTTGCCCCTCGTAGCCAGCAGGAATTTCGAAGATTAAACCGGTTGGAATGAGGGCGATACCCCCCTTGGCGGGGAGTGTCACCTCACCATTAGGGAGATAGGCAAATAGGTCGCCCCCTGCTGCCCTCTCAGTTGTATAGAGAGGGAGCGCTGCCCCCTCCTCTACAACCGTCCTTACGGTTACACCCTTCTCCATGATTATTTCTTCTCACCCTCTTCAAGGGCATCGATATAGGAGAGGTTTAAACGACCCATCCGATCAACTTCAATTAGTTTAACGGGGATAATTTGGTTAACACTTAAGACGTCATTAACGTTGTTGACACGGGTTTTGGCCAGTTTAGAGATGTGGCACAACCCCTCTTTGCCAGGGAGGATTTCAATAAAAGCACCAAAATCCATAATCCGTTTGACGGTCCCTTGGTAGATTCTTCCCACTTCAGGCTCTTCAACAATCGATTTGACTAGGTCGTAGGCAGCTTGAGCTGAGACTTTATTGCGTCCAAAAATAGTGACTAAGCCGTCGTTATCAATATTAATCTCTGCACCGGTTTGTTCGGCAATCCCCTTAATGGTCTTACCACCGGTACCGATGACTGCCCCAATTTTATCCTCATCAACTTTGAGGGTGAGGATTTTAGGAGCCAACTCCGAGATTTCGCTTCTTGGTTGTGCCAAAGCTTGCTCCATAATCTTTAAGATGTGGAGACGCCCCTCTTTAGCTTGGTGGAGGGCTTTGGTCATAACTTCTTGGGTTACCCCGGCAATCTTGATATCCATCTGGAAAGCGGTAATACCATCTTCGGTTCCCGCAACTTTAAAGTCCATGTCCCCCAGGTGGTCCTCTTCCCCTAAGATATCGCTCAAGATCGCATATTTGCTAAATTTGTCGTCAGCGGTAATTAAGCCCATAGCAATACCAGCCACCGGCTTCTCAATTTTAACACCACCATCCATCAAAGCGAGGGTTCCACCACACACTGAAGCCATTGAGGAGGAGCCGTTAGACTCTAAAATCTCCGAGACAATCCTGATTGTGTAGGGGAAATCATCTTTTGAGGGGATAATGTTCTCTAATGAGCGCTGAGCAAGGTGGCCATGGCCAATCTCTCTTCTGCCAGTCCCAATTCTTCCCGTCTCACCCACGCTGAATGGGGGAAAGTTGTAGTGGAGCATGAAGTTGCTAAAATGTTTCTCAGCATCAATTGTATCGAACATCTGTTCGTCACTGGCAGTTCCCAACGTTATAGTTGCCAAGCTCTGGGTTTCTCCCCGTGTAAAGAGGGCACTACCGTGGGTTCGTGGTAAGACTCCAACTTCACAGGTTATGTTTCTAATTTCATCAACCTTACGGCCGTCGGTACGTATCCCTTTATCTAAAATCGAAGAGCGTAAAATAGAGTACTCCAACTCCTCAAAGAGGGCTAAGACAACCTCTTTTTGACCACTCTCTTCAATTACTTCACTAAATTTCTCAAGGACATCTACTTTGGCAGCGTCGAGAGCACCATGGCGCTCCATCTTACCTTTAACAAAGCTGGCCTTCTCAAAGAGGGGGTAGGCGTAGCTCTCAATCTCTTTGAGGAAAGCGGGTGCCTCTTCACTCTCCATCAAGGGGAGCTTCTCTTTACCGGCTAATTTTGCGAGTTCAAGTTGTAATTTACAAAGGTCGCTTATGACTGGCTGAGCTCTATCAATTGCCTCTAAGAGGAGCTCTTCTGAGACCTGCTTAGCGCCCCCCTCAACCATCGTAATGCCGTCAACTGTTCCAGCAACGACGATTTCAAGTTGAGCCTCTCCCATTTGTTGAAAAGTGGGGTTGATAATAAACTCACCATCAAGATAGGCTACACGAACAGCAGCGGTAGGTCCGTTAAAGGGGATATCACTCACCACGACAGCCGCAGAGGCTGCAATCATAGCGATAATATCGGGTGGGTTGACCATATCACTACTTACGACGGTAGGGATAATTTGAATTTCACGACCAAATGCTTTATCAAAGAGGGGACGCATAGGACGGTCGATAAGACGAGAAACTAAGATCTCCTTATCTTTGGGTCGCCCTTCCCTCTTCAAGAATCCTCCGGGGATTTTCCCGGCAGCGTAGTACTTCTCATTATATTCGACTTGGAGTGGAACATAATCGAGTGGAGTATCGGGGGCTTCTCCGCTACAAACTGTAGCTAAAACAGCACTCCCCTCATAATAGGCATAGATTGCCCCATTGGCTTGTCTTGCCATTTTTCCAGTTTCGAGGACAAGTTCTCCATCCCCGATCTTCATTTTTACAGATTTTACCATAATTTCCTTTCTTCTTTCTCTATTTACTAAATGAAAACAGCCTCAATACCCCTTATCAGAGGCAGAGGCTGACTCTCTTGTTTTGAGTTGAGATTATTTCCTCAACCCTAATTTTTGGATTAACTCACGGTAGTGGTCAATATCATTCTCCCGCACATAGCGCAGGAGGCGTCGGCGTTGACCAACCATCTTTAGCAATCCCCTGCGGCTAGCGTGGTCCCCGGGGAATTCCTTAAAGTGGTCTTGCAAATCTCTGATCCTTGCAGTTAATAGAGCAATCTGCACATCAGCAGAGCCTGTGTTTTGAGCATTGCCTCCAAATTCTTCAACAATTTGACTCTTCATCTCTTTCGTCAACATCGTCAATAAACTCCTTTACAAATTCTAAATAATCGTAGGTGATTGAACTCTCAACGTTGAACTCTCCGGCCAGATTCAAAGAATCGGGAGTGAGATGGGCAATCACTTCTAGAGTAGACCCATCAGAAAGGTTCAACTTCGTCTGATACACTCCTGGTGGCGGCAGTAGTTGTACAGCATCTTCAATCACAAAAGACAGGGACGATCCGGTTATCTTGAGAGGTATTTGGCCCAAGTCTACCGCATAATACCTGCCGAGTAGAGTCTCCACCTGAGAGACTTTACCCTGAGTGAGAAGTTCACGCACCAAGGTAGTACTATTTACCCTCCCATCGTCGAGACGATAAGTGGCAGGAACAATCAGTTTAGCTTCATGTGAGCAGCGTTTAACAAGAGCTTTCAGCTCCTTAACAGAGGTGTCAGCTTTATATCCACAGTGGAAATCTTCGCCGACGACAACTGCTCTTACACTAAACATTGTGCAACAACGTGCGACAAACTCCTCTCCGGATAGTTTACTGAATTCAGGAGAAAAGTCAATCACAACGAGGTAATCGACCCCTAGGGAGGCTAAATAGCGGGTCATTTGACGCTCACTCATGAGGGGTTTCGAGAAGAGGTAGCGCCCTGTCAGAGCTTTAGGGTTTTGACTAAAGGTGATAACGACACTCTTAAGCCCCTCTGCCGAGGCGAGAGCGACAGTTTCTTTCAAAACCCTTTGGTGTCCGGTATGAAAACCGTCGTAGACTCCGATGGTGAGGACCGCCTCCGTATTGGAGAATTGGTGAGATTCAACTAGTTTGTCAAAGTCGTAAATTTTCACACTTCACCCCCCAAGAGGGCCCAATATCCAACAATCTCCCCCATTGGATCAACCTTAGCAATGGCTAGAAGGGTGTCATTACTATCGACAACGAGAGCTTTATCATCTTCAGCTTTGAGGTCAACTCTTAAGTAGCCCATCTTTGGGGGAATGTTGCCGTAAGAGATGGCTCTTCTCCCCTCTTCATTAACTACAATTGTCCCAAAGTTGCCCAGTCTTAATAGGCGCTCGCGGCTAACGCTAATACTTTGAGAGCAGAGAGAGGGGGCGCTAGTCGCCTCATCTAAGTTGTAGGGTCCTATCGAAACTCTCACTAAGTTAGTGAGATGGGCTCTACTGTTAACTTCAAGGGCAATATCTCGGGCTAGAGAGCGGATGTAGGTCCCTTTGGAGCAGTGAACTTTGAGTTTTAGATAAGGGGGGTCCCAACTAAGGAGATCAGAGGAGTAGACCTCCACTTCGCGGGGAGGGATCTCAAATTCAAGCCCCCCCCTGGCTAAGCGGTGGGCCCGCTCTCCCTCTACATGGAGGGCAGAATAGAGGGGTGGTATTTGCATAAAGGGGCCTGTAAACTTCTTTATTGCCCCCTCTATTTGTAAAAGATTAGGAATTGGCCCTTCTGCAATCACCTCCCCTTCAGGGTCTAAGGTGTCGGTCTCCTGGCCAAACTTGATAGTCGCTATATAGCTCTTATCTAAAGGGGTAATAAGGGGGTTAAGTTTGGTAAAAGGGCCCGTTAAAATAACTAAGAGACCTTCGGCAAATTTATCAAGAGTACCGGTGTGGCCAACTTTTTTGTAGACGTTCTTAACCTCTTCTAGGGCTTTAAATGAGGTGACCCCAGGAGGTTTATTTAAAAGTATAAGTGCTGCCCTACCCTTCATCTTCAACTTTTATTTTCTCCAACAGTTTTTCAACACGCTGACTCTCCATAAAGAGGGTATCAACTTTGAAGGTTAGTCGGGGGGTATTTCGCGTCTGCAGTAGCTGGCTTAAGCGTTGTTGGATAAAACCTGCGGCACTCTGCAGTGCAGCTACGGAGAGCTCCAGTTTTGCCTCCTCTTCATAGGAGGCGACTAGGAGAGTTGCATAGGCTTTATCTTTGGAGAGTCGCACATCACTCACTGCCACTCTTTGGTCTAGAGCAGGGTTTTTAATCGCTTGGGTGACAATCATCGTATTGACAATCTCTTTGATACGTCGCTCCAATCTTTGGTGTACAAAATTGCCCATTTTAACCCAACTTCTTAGCTATTTCGATCACCTCAATAACCTCTAAAAGGTCGCCATTGCGTAGGTCGTGGTAGTTCTCGATTCCGATACCACACTCGTACCCTTCAACAACCTCACGAGCATCATCTTTGAAGCGTTTCAAGCTTGAGATTTTACCAGAGTAAATCTTAACATCGTCACGGTAGACGTTGACCAAAGCATTACGTTTGACTTTACCTTTGGTGACATAACAACCGGCAATAACACCAATTTTGGGCACCTTAAAGGTCTCTCTAACTTCAACTTCACCAATAGTTTGTTCCCGTTTCTCGGGGGCTAACATCCCCTCCATGGCACTTCTAATATCATCAACGGCGTCGTAGATGATGTTGTATTTCCTAATCTCAATCTTCTCTTGCTCAGAGAGGAGTTGTGCCCTAGGGGTAGGCCGTACGTTAAAGCCGAGAACAAGGGCATTCGAAGCAATGGCCAAGTTGATATCATCTTCAATAATTGCTCCGGCAGAGGCGCGAATAACATTGAGGTGAATCTCATTAGTTGAGAGCTCTTCGAGGGCATTTTGGACCGCTTCAACTGAACCTTGTACATCGCCTTTAATTATGACGTTTAGTTCATCAATTGAGCCATCTTCAATCGTTTCGTAGATATTCTCTAAGGTCACCTTCTTCACATTTTTAGCTTGTCCGAGGCGCTCTAACTCTTGCCGTTTAGCCCCCACTTGACGCGCTTGTTTCTCATTCTCGGTTACTTGGAAGGGGTCGCCGGCACCGGGGATATCGCTCATCCCAATAATTTCAACGGGGGTGGCTGGACCAGCCTCTTCGATACGGTTCCCCTTATCGTCGTTCATGGCACGCACTTTACCGGGGTAGATACCCGCTACAAAGTTATCACCTTGGCGTAAGGTTCCCCGTTCAATAATAATTGAGGCGACAATTCCTCGACCTTGGTCAATTCTTGACTCAAGAACTTTTCCTTCAGCTCTAACGTCGGGGTTAGCTGTAAGCTCTAACATCTCAGCTTGGAGGAGGATGGTATCGAGCAGGTTCTCAATACCAATCTTCTTTAAGGCAGATATCTCACAAAAGAGGGTATCTCCCCCCCACTCCTCTGGCATGAGACCATGGTCTGAGAGTTGTTGTTTAACCCGGTCTAAATTAGCTTCAGGGAGGTCAATCTTATTGATAGCTACAATAATTGGGACTTTAGCAGCCCTTGCGTGGTCGATTGCCTCTAAGGTTTGGACTTTAACGCCATCGTTGGCTGCCACCACTAAGACTACTATATCGGTAACTTGGGCTCCTCGAGCTCGCATAAGGGTAAAGGCAGCGTGTCCGGGGGTATCGAGGAAGACAACTTCCCCCTTACCTGGAAGGCTCACCTTGTAGGCCCCAATATGTTGGGTAATTCCCCCAAATTCATCGCTTACCACGTCGGTGGAGCGGATAGCGTCGAGTAGTTTAGTCTTTCCGTGATCAACGTGTCCCATAATCGTCACAATCGGGGCGCGCGGGAGTAGGTCACCCGCTTTATCGACTTCGGTGGCAATTAAGGTCTCATCGTAGAGGGAGACAATATTAACTTCACAATCGTATTCACTAGCAATCAAGGTGGCCACATCGGAATCAATCTGCTGGTTAATAGTGACCATCATCCCCATCTTTAGGAGCCTCCCAATAATTTCAGAGGCCTTGAGGTTCATCTTCTTCGCCAAATCAGAGACGGTGATTACCTCCATAATGTCAATCTTCTTAGGGACAGGGTTGGCTTTGTGGCTATCTTTACGTTTAATCTGGAACTCACGCTCCACTACCCTTTCGGGTCGCTTAAACTCTTTCTTCTTACGATAAACTTTCTTAGAGGTCTTTTGGGCAACCCCTTCCATCCCACTTTGGGGGGGAGGTGTTCCGCCACCACCAGCTCGCGGTGGTCGGCTTTGGCTTTGGAATGGGGGTCTAGCCCCCTTTGCCCCTGTAGCGGGAGGGGCGCTACTTCGCCGTTGTTGTCCACCAACAGTCCCTCTAGGTTGAGTTGGTCGACGACTCTGCTCTTTAGCAGCGGCTTGAGCTTGGTTGTTACGGCGCCAGATAGCGTGATCTTCAGCACTCTGACCTTGTCCTGGAACTGGTGGTAAGTTCTTAGGGGCACGCACTACTACATTGGGGATAGTTGGTTCAATTTGAGGTTCTGCCTTCTTGATAGGTGTCTCAGGCTTGCTAACTTCAATCGGCTTCTCTACGGGCGGTGCTTTGGCGGGCTGAGGCACCTCCTCCACCGGCTTTTCAACTACTTTTGGTTGAGGTCTAACTTTAACAACCCTTTTTTTAACCACAACAACTCTTTTCTTTTCACTAGGTCGCTGTGTCTCCTCCTCTTCTACTTTAGGAGGATCAACATTTAGAGGCCTGTTTTTTATCAAAGTTGTTTTTGGTTTTTTATCATCTTCCGCCATATTATCTCTCAATTACTCCTCATCTTCTTCTTCAACTTCCTCAAAGCTTAAACCAACTCCACAGTTTGGGCAACTTGTCATATCACTCGTTAAGACAAAATTACACTCAGGGCAGAGAAATTGTTCCTCATCCACCTCATTTGTCTCCTCTTCAACGATATCGACATAATCACCCAACACTTGGTGTATCTTATCGAGGTCAGCTTCTGTAATATTTTGAAGCTCACTAATCTCTTCATCACTTAAGTTCACAAACTCTTCAACGGTGTAGATGTCGTGGAAATGCAACCTCTCTATTAGCTCACTTGGGATTTCGCTAATATCAGAGAGCATCATCTCATCATCTTCGTCCCAAACCTCATCAACCACCTCAGCATCCCCAAAGAGGGCATCAACTGCCTCTTTAGTCTCGAGGTCGAGGTCCATTTCACGGTACTGGTCAAGGGTCTTAACATCTATAATCCAGTCGGCCAATTTATTGGCGAGGCGGACGTTAATCCCCTGCTTGCCAATGGCTAATGAGAGTTGTGAGTCGTCAACAACGGCCACAGCACTCCGTTTAGCCTCATCAAGGATAATAACCCTCTTAACCTCAGCTGGTGAGAGGCAGTTTTTAATGTACTCAATTGGGTTGGGGTCGTAACGGAGAACGTCAATCCGCTCCCCTTCCATCTCCCGCATGATAGTTTGAATCCTAATCCCTTTTAGACCAACACACGCTCCAACCGGGTCCAAATCAGCTCGGTGGGAGTAGACCGCCACTTTGGTGCGATAGCCAGGCTCACGCACAATCTTGTGGATTTCGATTGAGTGGTCGTAGATTTCAGGAATTTCGAGTTCAAAGAGTTTACGTACAAATTCGGTGTGGGTGCGTGAAAGGAAGACTTTCAGCTGCCCATGTTCGGGTTTTTCAACTTGGTAGACGTAACACTTAATCTTATCGTTCTTCCGGTACGATTCACGGGGGGATTGGTACTGCTTTAAAAGCCGCCCTTCAACCTTCCCTAAATCGATAATCATATCGCCGTTTAATTCATACTGGAAATAACCAATTATTAACTCCCCCTCCTTAGTCTTAAACTCAGAATAGAGGGTATCTTTTTGAATCTCTCTCAGGTCTTGCCGAGCTTTTTGTTTAGCTGTCTGGACCGAAATACGGTCAAAAGTTTTGGGGTCAATCGGAATTAAGATCTCATCCCCAATTTCACTCTCTTGATGGAGCTCTCGTGCATCAGAGAGGGGAATCTCACTCACCTCTTCGTAGTAGTTGTCATCATCAACGACTACTTTACGGGCATAGAGGTTTACATTGTCACGCTCTTCATTAAACTCAACAACTGCGTTGTCGTTCGTTCCAAACTTTCTCTTATAGGCCGCCATGAGCAACCCTCTAATTGTTTCGAGGACCAACTCTTCGCTAATTCCACGCTCACTAATAAGAGAGCGAATGGCATCTCCTAAATCATTGGACATTATTCATATCCTCCCATGCGTATGCTAATTTCGCTTTTTGTATCGCACTATGCGGTATTTTATAGTTTTCCATAACTTCTTTCTTGTCTCCAATCCTAGCATTAGTGAGAGTCACCTCAGCGCTACCTGCCCCCTCTATTATCCCCTCAACCCACTCAGATATACGGTTGTCTAAGACTCTACACCGACTCCCTTCAAAAAGGGTAAATTCATAGAGGTCGCGAAAGTTGCGCTGTAAACCGGGAGTTGAGACCTCGAGGGAGATATCACGGTTATCCTCTAAGATAGAGAGTCGAGGGAGAATTAGGCGGTGGGCCTTACTACACTCATCAACCCCCACTGTGTGCCCCTTGTTGGTAATAGTTACCACAATATTGACCCCATCACGTTGAACCCCTCGTCTGACATCAACGACAACTAGTCCAATCGGTTTAAGGAGGGCAGTGAGTTCAATAAAAAGTTTGTTTTGGCCAATTTTGTTTTCCAACCTAACTCCATAAAAAAGGGACCGGCAACTGCGATCCCCAAAAAAATCTACTCTTACTATCTGAACAGTAGTCTATTTGACTATTGTTGTCAATGCGCCCTATTGTAACTCTTCCACTATCCCCTTCAACTCTTCAACTAAGTTGAGGGCTTGAAGGGGGGTCGACTCTTCGGTTGAAAAATTGTTAAGACGGGCAATGAGTTGCTCTGCTAAGGGGTTGGAAGGTGTTTCAAAGAGGTCGGTGAAGAGGTCTAGTTGACCTTGGTTACCGTTAAAGGTGTAGTCAGCGAAGTGGTGTTTCTGAAAAAGGGCGGCCCGCTTAATCACATCGGTAGGAATCCCTGCCATCTTGGCCACATGGAGACCATATGAGCTGTCGGCAACCCCCTCTTTGACCCGCTTTAAGAAGACAATTTTGCGATTAGTTTCAGCTACAGCTAGGGTGAGGAGTTGAATGTTGGAGGTGTCGAGCATAGTTAGTTCGTGGTAGTGGGTAGCAAAAAGGGTCTTCACCCCCTTCTCGATGAGCGACTCCATAATCGCATAGGCGAGTGACATCCCATCTTGAGTGCTGGTCCCCCGTCCAATCTCATCCATAATCGCCAACGAGCGTTTCGTAGCTGTTTGGAGGATAAAGGCAGTCTCTTGCATCTCTATTAGGAAGGTTGACTCTCCCCGAGCAATATTGTCACTTGAGCCCACTCGACAAAAGAGTTTGTCGATGAGTCCAATTTTAGCCCGCGTAGCTGGTACATAGGCTCCTAAATGTCCCATCAAAACTATTAGGGCGTTTTGGCGCAAGAAGGTCGATTTCCCGGCCATGTTAGGGCCTGTTATGAGGCAGAAGCGCTCCCCATCCTCCCCTATTTTAAGGGGGTTAGCTACAAATTTACCGAGTGGTAGAAATTGTTCAACTACCGGGTGGCGCCCCTCCTCTATCTCTAAGAAGTCACCCTCAACCATCTCTGGTTTAGTGTAGTTGAAGAGGTGGGCCCCATGGGCAAAGGATTGGAGAACATCGAGGGTATTAAAGAGCTCGCCCATCGCCAAGAGAGGCGCGGTAAAGGTGGCTGTGAGGGTGAGAACCTCTTCAAAGAGGCTCCTCTCTAGGGTATCACACAACTCACTGGCACTATTAATCTCCCCCTCAAGGGCAACGAGCTCTTCGGTTGTGTAGCGCTCGGCATTGACTAGGGTTTGTTTACGGTAGAACCATTGGGGTACTTTAGAGGTGTGGGTCTTGGGAATTTCAAGGTAGTAACCAATAATTTTGTTGTCGCCCAATTTTATGGTAGGAATTGAATTCTCATCTTTGAGCCTCTCAACATACTCTTCGAGTTTAGAACTCCCCTCTAGAGTGAGGCTTCTGAGGCGATCAAGTTCTCCATTGTACCCTTTTTTAATCACCTTCCCAGGGGTATAAAGGCCACTCACCTCCTCTTTCAAAGCCGCTTTTATCTTCTCTTCAAGTTCAGCGAGTGCTCTCCTCTCCTCTTCTTTAAGATAACCTTTAATGAACTTTAAATAGGTCTCACTGTGCTCTTCCTGCAACTCCCTTAAAATGGAGATGGAAATAGCAATTGCCATCAAGTCTTGAGGGGTCGCTCGTCGCATTGCCACTCTCGAAGAGAGGCGACTCACATCGCGACTTTTAGATAAGAGAGAGCGGATTCTGGAGCGCTCACTAGGATTGTCTAAGAACCAAGTGACCCACCCTTGGCGCTCTAATATCTCCTCAAGACGCGATAAAGGGGTCGCAATCCACCTGTTTAAGAGGCGTGCTCCCCCACTGGAGACCGTCTGGTTGATAGCGCTAAAGAGGGTCCCTTTAGTGCTGTTATCGTGGAGGTTACGCACCAACTCTAAGTTGCGCCTAGTTGCCTCATCGATTAAGAGGTAGCGCCCCCTCTCCACCTTTTCAAAAGTTGTTATTTGGCTTAATGAGCTTTGCGAGCTCTCTTGCAGGTAGTATAAGAGGGCCCCTCCGGCAGAGAGTTCACCATCCCCCTCTTGAAAACCAAACTGTTTAAGGGAGTGGGTCTCAAGGTGGCTCCTGAGCCGATTAAATCCCTCTTTAATTGAGAAGTACCAGAGGGGAAGACGGGTCACCATTGTGTTGAGATTATCGATAAGGGCTCTAAAGGTGGTGTCGTTGAAGTAGTTCTCCTCATTGACTAAAATCTCGCGTGGATGGAGCTCTTCAATGAGGGCCCTGAGAGAATCAAAGCGCGTTTCCCGTGGTAAAAGTTGAAGGCGAAAGAGACCACTGGAGAGTTCACTATAGGCGATAGCAACCCCCTCCTTAAGGAGAGAGATGGAAAGGAGATAGTTGTTGCTAAGGGAGTCTAGAAACTCATCCTCAACGACTGTCCCTGGGGTAATAATTTGGACAATTTCCCGTTTGGCTATTGTTTTACCACCCGTGGGCATCTCAGTTTGCTCACAAATAGCCACCTTCTGCCCAGCATCTAAAAGGCGCTTAATATAGTTGGTGGCGGCGTGGTAAGGGATTCCACACATTGGCATCCCATTACGTGCTGTTAAGGTTAAATTGAGGATACTTGAGGCGATCTTGGCATCCTCTAAAAACATTTCGTAGAAGTCGCCGAGACGGAAAAAGAGTATCTCATCTTGAAGGTTCTCTTTCAAGGCGAGGTACTGTGCCATCATCGGCGTTAGCTTCGTCTCATCCATCGCTTCCTACTCAATAAATCGAAGTGGTAATTGCCAATACTAGCTTCAGACCACTATTGTCTTGGGAAGTTTTAAAGATTGACCCCTCTTCCCAAGTAAATTCCCCACCCCGTTCGATATGGGCGTTCTTAACTAAATAGAGCCCCAAGGGGAACCCTGGAATTTTTAGGTGGATACCAGCTCCTATTGAGAAGTACCAATTGAGTGGATCACTTCCTAGTGCAGAGAGGTCGTTTAAGACCCCGGTGGCGCTAGCAAAGATATCACCCCACAAGATATTCTCAGCAATTTGGATACTAAACTCAATCGATGAATCCCATAAGAACTCGTAGTAGAATTTGGGGCTAATTCCCCGGGCAATTGTCATCCCATCGATATAGAGGTACTCATACTTAGAGGCGCTAATTCCTTTAATCCAATCCCCGGTGAGGTTGTAGTCTTGGGAGTAGTACTGGTTAAACATAAAGGAGAGGGTGGTGTTAAAAGAGACAACACCCGGCGTTGGCTTTTCACCCGGGATCTCAAAGATCTTCAAGAAGGCTGAAGCACTCGTCGATGAGCGCATGTAGTTGGAAAGCCCCCCTAAAACACCGCCAGCATAGATTAAGTTTTGGCTTATAACATACCCACTAGTGGGGGCTTGGATATAATCGCGTCCATCCCAAGAGAGGGAGATTCCAAGGCGGTTGGAGAATTGCCAAGCATCTCCATACTTCTCAATCAGGTAGTCGTAGGGGACAAAAGCATCTCTGTCATAGATTGCCCGGTTGAGGGTCAATGTGGGACCAAGCGAGAATGAGAGTCGCCCCGGTTTAAAGAGGAAAGTGTAACCGGTGGTGTACCCTAAAGAGAACTTAAAGGCGTCGTAGGGCATCAAATACTCTGAATTGGGGGTTGGGGCTGAGGCTTCAATCCACTCTTGGTAGCTAGTGTAGGGATAGGGATAGGCCTCATTGCCCCTTAATTCGGTGGTGGATGAGCCATCGCCTAAGACTAGACCGTTTTTGTAACTGTTGTGGAGGAAAGAGAGGACGACTGAGTTGCTCCACCGCTTATCTTTAACCCATGAATCTTTGAAAGCGACATTGACCGATTGAGAGTCGGGGGAGAGCTCAGTAGAGATCTCTAAGTTACGCCCGGTCCCTCCCAAGTTGGTATCACTCCAAGAGAGGAAGCCGCTAACTGGGAAGCCCTCCACGTTTCCGCCAAAGGTGGCACCAAATCCAATATTCATCTGATTCCCTTCGGTAACATCGTAGGTGACAACTAACGAGTTCTCCTTTGTACCGTAGCTCAGGGAGGGGACTACATCGGTCAAGAGCCCCGTATTAAAGAGGTTTTGGGCACTGCGCACATATTTATCTTTGCTGAAAATATCGCCAGCATTTAAAATTAGCTCCCGCTCAAGTACATAGGGTTTAGTCTTAGTCATCCCCCGCACCAGAACCTCTTCGACAACCGCTTGAGAGCGCTCGGTGATATAGACAGTGTAGGCAATTTTCTTCTCTTCAAGGTTGCGTTTATCTTGAAGGTCGATTGTATTCTCGACATACCCTTCGTTCCAATAGAGGTCGGCTATTTTACCAATTTCAACTTGTACTTTAGAGATATCGAGGATTGACCCCTCTTTGAGGGTGAGGAGGGCGTTAATTGTCGCGTCATCGTAGATAGTGTTACCTTCAACGGTGATACCCCCAAATAACCACTGCTCCCCCTCTTCGATTACGAAGGTGAGCCTAATCTTCTTCTGGTTAGCCCCCTCTTCACTGATCTCTTCCTGTTTCACCTCCAATATTTTAGCATCGACATAACCGTTCTTTTGATAGGTGACTTGGAGAGCTTGGGTGTCAATTGAGATATTAGAGGCTTGGTAGTTCCCTGAGTTGAAAAGGGATTGTACTTTAGTCGTGAGCTCTTTCTTAAGAACGCGATCGGAGAGTTTAGCATTCCCCTCAAAGGCTATTTCGCTCACCTTAACTTGGCGCTCTTCAATGATGGTGAAATTGAGGTCAAGGAGATTGGTATTTTCCTCTATAACGTAGGAGGATTCAATTTTAGCATCGGCATAGCCCCGCTCAAGGTAGAGCCCCTTGAGGCTCTCTTTATCACTATTTATCTGGTTAATAGAGATGAACTCTTTGGGAGAAATAGTGATACGGTCTAGGAGAGTTTTATTTTTTATACCGGCGTTGCCACTAAAGTTGATTGAGCGCACTACGGGCAGCTCGGTGAAGGAGAACTCAATATAGAGGTCGTTGTTATTGACCCCTCCCCTCTGGGCTTCCCCCTCAAAAACACTAAAGTTACCTAAATCGTTGAGGACCTTCTCAATTTCGCGGTAGACCTCTTGTGAGAAGACTTTTCCAATATAGGGGTAGAGTAGATCGGCAATCTTCTCCTCAGAGACGTTGATTAATCCCTTATAGGTAAATCCCCTAATTGGTTTATTTATATACCACTGGTACTCTTGGATTGAGAAGGTGACTTCAATCTCCTCTCCCCCCTTAATAGTGGCGTAGTTAGCCATCACATCGACGCGGTCGTACCCTTTAGAGCGGTAGAGTTGCTTAATATTGGCAACCGATTGCTCTAAGGCTGAAGAGTCAAAAGGTTTACCAAGATTGAGAGCAACTGTTTGGGACAACTCACTACTAGTGGCAATCTTGTTGCCTTGGAACTTAAGGGAAGCGAGTGGTTTCAATTCGACAAATTCGATAAATAGGGTGAGGCTATCAGAGGAGCCTTCATAGCGGGCGGGGATAATCTCAACTTCCAAAAAGAGATTGAGTGACAACAATTTTTTTTGGAGTGCATCGATTTCAGATTGTCTATAAGGGGTGTTTATATAAGGCACTGTTAAAGTTTCAAGAAGAGCCTCATCAACATTTACTAAATCTATATAGACGAACTGAGCAATCGGTTTATTCTCCCACCAGGGGGCCAATGAAGTATCATCGGCAGCTGGCAGGGTAAAAATGGCAACAAATAGAACGACAAAAATAATCAATTTCCGCTGCATGTAAACTCCTTTTAGAAATCGAAGCGCTTCGTTACACTAAAACCCATAGTATCGAATAAATCGAAAACCGACAACTCTTCTGGTTGGGTGAAAACACTAAAAGTTGCTAAGGGGGTTGTCCACTCTAAAGAGACCTCAGTCTCCAGCTTTAAGTCACCTCCTAGGAAAGAACTACCCTTCCCTCTTGGGTCACGTCTAAAGTGGAGCATTCCCTGAAAATAGAGCTCTTCGCTGATGTATTTACCGATAAACATGGTGGTGTTATCGAGGTAGCGTGCCAGTGGGGTTACCGAGGTGTCCCCTATTAGGCCAGGGAGGGCATCGTAGATAATATTAGCCAATAAATTGGTGCGGATAGTGAATACATCGAGCCCTAGGAAATTGCGAATAACGGAGGAGAAGCCGAGAGAAATAGTCGTATTTTGGAGGAGCCCAAGGCGTGAGACAACATCGGTCGCGGCTGAAGCGAGAGCCACTACCGAAGAGAAGCCACTGTCGCTACCACTTCCCCCTGTCACAATATTTTGCCCAAGGAGCTCTAAAATCTCATTGGTCGATTTTAAGGGGATAGATTCAAAACGGGGTTCAAGGGCCGATAGAGGAGAATCTTGAAGAATAAGATAGATGTCGACACGGTTTCCCTCAAAGTCAAACTCCCTGAGGCGTGCCCTTAAGTTTAGGGCTGGGGTTGCATCACCGGTAAGCTCTGTAAGACCTGACGAGAACTTGAGGGCCCCTTCGGTAACGTAAAAGTTCTTCTGAACATAGTAGATCTCTCCACTTCTAAAAGCTAAGTCCCCCCCAATAGTTGTTGTCATTTGAGGTGCAACAATACTTAAATCAATCTTCTGGTTCTCGGCAAAAGTGGCCCTTAAAATAGGAGAGTCGAAGTTGGGGTAGATGAGAGAGACGTTCTTACCAGTTGATATCGACATATCTATACTGGTTCTAGTCTTCTCTGTGAGCCAACTGGGGAGAGGGGGAATCCCAAAGGAGATCACCCCATCGGTGAGGTAAATATCGCCTAAAAGGGTCTCCTCATCTAGGTTCCCCTCAATAATAAAAGTACCCGAGACATTGGTCTCAACGTTGAGATTGAGGTTAACGAGGGGGAGCCACAAAGCGATTGGTTCAATTAGGTCAGAGATTTGGATACGGTAATACTCCAAACTCCAATTCTTGAGAGCCGCCTCCATCTCGATTAACCCTCTCGAGCGACGTCCGCCACTGTTAATTGTCGACACCGTTGAGGCGGCAACTGTCCCTAACTGTTCACTGATTGTTACCACCGGATTCTTCAATGAGAAAACTTCTTGAGGTGTCCAAAAGGTGGTTAAATCGAGATAGTCCCCCGTTAGGGTTCCAAAAAATTCTGGGTTCCCTATAGGTCCTTCAATCCATAGGGAGCCATTAAGCTTACCCGAGATAAAGTCGATAATAGGCTCTTCCATAATTGCGTTTATATGGTGCAAATCGATTTCAATGTAGGGGACCTCTACTGAAATATCTCGGGGACCAATGGTACCTCGCATCTCGATTGGAATGGGAAAACCTTCACTTGCTGATAACTCAAATGAGTTGTCGATGAGGGAGAAATACCCCTTTAATGTCCCTCCCATAAAGGGGGTAATTCTAATTATATTATTGTCGTAAGTGAGGTGGTGCATCCCATCATCCCAACCAATTTGCCCCATAATAGAGGTGTCATAATGGCTTATAATTAAAGGACTCTCGAGCGTTGCGACCTTAGGTAACTCTTTTAACCACCCTATAAAATTGTCTTGAGGAGGTAAGGCAAAGGCTAAGTTGAGTGAAGTGCGGGTTGTGGCATCCCTCCATTTGATTGGCGATAAAAGGCTAAAATTTAGGTCAACAGAGGCACTTTTAGCAAAGGGGAAGAGAGCTTTGGGCAATTCCACCACGATGTTCCCATGCGCGTAGCGTCCCTCCTCTAAGACAAGTTTGTCACGCTCCAGGCGCCCCGATAATTCTCCATGCTGTCCCCCAGAGCGGTCACTAAAATCTAACTTTAGGTCGCCAACGATTACATCACTAAAATTGGTCTCGCCTAAAAGGGTTGCGTTTATAAAAAGTGGTTGCTCAATAAGGTTTAAATGGCTCAAGGGGAACTCTTTAACCTCTGCATATATAATAAGGGCACTCTCTTCACTATTCGGGAAAAGGGTTAAAAAGATCCCCTCTCCCCCCTCCCCCTCAAGCGATAAGTCGAATGAAAGTTTGTTTAATTCATTAGAGAAGATGGGATTATAATTCAAAGAGAGCTCTCCATTGTAGCTTCCATACGGGTCTTTATAGGAGAGTGCTTTAAAACGCAACTCGTTGTTGTCGGCCTCAAGGTCGCTGTGGAATTTCCAGGGCTCCCCCCCTCGCCAAGAGAGATTATTGAGCTCTAAAGCCTCCCCCTCAATTAGGAGGATGTTGTTAGTTAAGGCATAATTGCCTCTTAAGTGGCCAGAAAGGTTCCCCTCACCCTGCAAGAAACCCTCCTTTAGAGGGGGGAGAGGAAAGTTATCGGCCGTTAAGGCGAAGAGGAGGTGTCCCACCTCGTCTCCCGAGAGGAGGGAGAGGTCCATCCCATTACTCTCTAAAAGGAGCGAAGCCTCTTTAAGGTTACCAGTGAGAAGATATGGATAGGTGATTAGGGGAAGCTCTAGGTCACCACTACTCTTAAGGCGACCTTCAGCATCCCAACTCACCTCCCCTAATACTTTGATATCGCCAACAGTGGGGAGGGCGAGGTCGTAACCGTAGAGGTGTTCCTCTAGACGCCTAAAATTGGCCCCAATTAAGATATCACCCGACTCTACGCTACTTAAGGTTAAATTCCCTTCAGGGAAGAGGTGCTCTAAGTTGAAGGTTCCACCATAGGCGAGACGGACAGATTCAGTGGCTAAAGTGGCTAAATCGACATAGAGGTAATTGTCATCAAGGCTCCCATTAAAGGTGGTGGCAAAGGAGTGATGCCCCTCCCCTGCAACGATATCGGTAAAGGCCAGTTCACTTGTGGCTCTCCCCCCTAAGGTCTCTAAATTAGCTAGACCAATTATGTTACCACTTAAGAGGGTCTCATCGTCTATAAATTCAGCTACGGTGGGAGCAAATCCCCTTAAGAGGGAGCTGAACTCCCCTAAGGGGGTGGCTGAAAAGAGGAGTGAGAAGCGTGCCAAATTGGTAGAGAGGTCGTAGCTTAGTTGAGCTCCAATATTTGCCGAGTGGTCAATCGTCCCACTCAAAGTTGTCTCATCATGATTGTAGTGGAAAAAACCCGAGAGGTTGCCGTAGAGATTACTTGCCGTTAAGTCGTTAAAAGCAAGTTCACCAAAGGCGACTTCGTTTCCTTCAAGAAGCTCAATCGCTGCCGAAAACTTCCCCTCAAAATCTCCTAAAAGGGGGTTAATAGAGACTCCTGAGAGGGAAAAACTGCTTTGCAGATTGAGTCTGTTGTCACCATAGTTATCGATAATTAAGAAGTGGGGTTTGTCGATATCTACCTTTTCAATTTGGTAATTATTTAAGAGGGTACTAGTAGGTATTGCAAGACTCTCCACATTGACCAATAGTGAGCCCAACTCACCATCATCGCTCAAGAGAATCTGCGGAACCTCTAGGCGAGCTATTTCACTATCTTCGTAAGTAAAGCGCAGAGTATCACTTGAGAAGAGCTGCACCTCATACCCATCTCGGTAGAGTCCATTGAGAAGGGCAATTTCAGTCCCAAATTGAGCATACCTTCCCCAAAGAGCACTAACAGCAGCTTCCACCTCTTTTATTTTAAACTGTTCCACACTAACTGCAGTGGCTAAAGAGGTAAAGCCCCCTTCTATTTGAGGAAAATTAACGACCCCCTCTGCGGCGCTTCCACTGAGGGTCCCACTCCCCTCGAGAAGGTTCCCCTTTAAATAGAGGTTAAGCTTTGAGATAGAGGCGTCACCATCTAAAGAGTCTAGGCTTAAGCGACTTTGGGTGGCCGAGAGGGCAACCTGTTCTAAAGTGTCAACTCGCCCACTAATAGCTTCGCTACTAAAAGTTGCTCCAGGTCCACTAAAGAAGAGAGAATCGCTCTTTAAATCGATAAATCCCACCTCGCCCCCATGCAGGTTAGCCTCTAAGAGTCCCTCTTTCAAAGCGAGAGAGTGCTGACCGCTCTCTACTTTAACTTGGTCAAAATAGAGCTTGAGGGCGACTTTAATAGATGGAAGGGTAAACTCTCCCCCCTCCCCGTTTAAAAGGTTGAGGTTGAGGTTAACAATTGCTCCGTGCCCCTCGATATAGATGGTTTGGGGGGCCCATTTCTTTATAAAGAGGGCATAAAGAGGAAGGTCAATAGTCACCTCTTCGAGTGAGAGAATTACCTCACTATTTTGGTCTTCTACTACAACGCTGTTTAGAACTATCTTTTGAAAGAGCGAAGGGGAGACGGAATCGATAGAGATTTTAAAATCCCCCCCCTCTGGAAGCATTCTTAAGAGAAAATCGCCTGCATTAGGGAGAATATCGAACGAACCGACCAAGATGACTAGGGCCACAATTGAGACAATGAGAAGGATAATAGAGATTAAAACAGTCGAAGGTGTCGTATGGTTCTTCATTTGTCTATCCGTTAGGGGTAGTATAACCGTTAAAACCTAATTTACATACCCTTTACTCATTTCTTGTTAACTTCTTTAAGATTGGTTACAATAATGGGAGTTGTTAGATTAAAGAGGTACTATATGCAGTCCATATTTGAACGCTTTATTGTCTTAGAGGGGATGGACGGAGCCGGCACCACAACCCAGATGAAAGCCATTGGAGAAGCTTTTGACCAGGCAGGGATTGAGTGTCACGCCACCTTTGAGCCCACAACCTCACCTCTCGGAGCGCTGGTGCGTACAATTTTAGGTAAAGAGTATGTCACCACCCCACTCGCCTTGGCGATGCTTTTTGCAGCTGACCGTGAAGACCATCTTCACAACCCTCTCAACGGCATTGTTCGAAGCCTCGATAAGGGAAAGGTGGTTATTTCTGACCGCTACCTCTTCTCCTCCCTCGCCTATCAATCGGTAGAATTGGGCTTTGAGGTCGTTAATAATCTCAACCAATTCCCCCTCCCGCGCTTTATTATCTATCTCGATACCCCCATTGAGGCGTGTCTTGAACGGATCGATGCACGGGGAACCCAAAAAGAGCTCTTTGAGCGACGTGAGTATTTGCAACATGTAAGGGATAACTACGAGTTAATCTTCTCAGATCTCCCTGAAGAGATCTCCTTTTTAAGGGTTCCTGGAGAGAAGAGTCGAGGCGAGATTACTTCGATAATCTTAAACCACCTCAAAGAGCACGCCCTTTTTTAGATAATTAGCATCGCATCGCCATAACTGAAGAAGTGGTACCTCTCTTCAATAGCGTGGTGGTAAGCTTTAAATATATTCTCTTTTCCCGCCAAAGCTGAAACTAGGGCTAAAAGGGTCGACTCAGGGGTGTGAAAGTTGGTCAAGAGTCCACTAATAACCTTAAAGTTGTAGGGGGGGTAGATGAAAATATTAGTTGAGCCACTGCCAGCCATAACCTCCCCCGAAGCGGGGTCAAAGGCCGACTCGAGGGTCCGGACACTGGTGGTTCCTACAGCAATAATAGGGCGCCCCTCGCGTAGGGCACTATTGATCGTAGAGGCTGCTTCTTGGCTCACCTCGTAGCGCTCGGTGTGCATGGGGTGCTCCTCTAGCGTACTACTCCTAATAGGGATGAAGGTCCCTTGCCCCACATGGAGGGTGAGATAGCAGCTCTCAATACCGTCATTCGCCAACTGCTCAAGGAGCTCATTAGTAAAATGGAGGCCAGCTGTGGGAGCCGCAACTGAACCACTCTTTTGGGCGTAGACAGTTTGGTAACGTTGCTCATCGAGGGGGACATCTTCCCGTTTAATGTAGGGGGGGAGAGGCACATGGCCATAGGTCTCAAAAAAGTTCTCATCAATTGGGTTATCAAATTGGACAACCCTCCCCTCACCACACTCTCCCACTACCGTAGCCCCAATAGAACCATTAAAAGTGAAGCGCTTTCCCACCTTATGGCGCTTCTGTTTAGAGATCATCGTGACCCATTGCCCCGCCTCTTCAAGGGGATAAAGGAAGAGAAATTCAAAACGACCTCCCCCCTCACTCTCGCCGTAGAGGCGGGCTTTACGCACCCGAGAGTTGTTGAGAACAAGGAGGCACCCTTTGGGGAGGTAGTGTCCAACATCTAAAATTTTTGAGTCGATGTAATTGCCACTCTCACGATTGAGAACTAAGAGGCGGCTCTCCCCTCTTCTCTCACTCGGGTATTGGGCAATTAATTCATGCGGGAGGTTAAAAAAGAGATCCTTGGTCTTCATCGTTACTCTTGGTGTAGGGGATTCCTAATAATTGATAGGCAAGCGAAGTGGCTACTCTGCCCCTGGGAGTGCGCTTGAGATACCCTTTTTGGATGAGATAGGGTTCATAAAAGTCTTCAAGCGATTCAATGGCTTCCCCGATAGAGATTGCCAGAGTTTCAGCTCCAACCGGTCCCCCATCATAGTAGTTAATAATTGCCTTTAAGATGTTACGGTCTTGCTCTTCAAGCCCCTGTTGGTCAATTCCGAGGCGCTCCATTGAAGTCTTAACGATGGCATCGTTAATAGTTCCATCTCCCAGTACTGTGGCGTAGTCGCGTAAGCGCCTTAGAAGGCGGTTGGCAATTCGGGGAGTTCCCCGGGAACTTTTAGCCAACAACTTTATAGCCGATTCTTCAATCTTGGTATCGAGGAGTTTGGCAGAGCGTCGGATAATATTTTCAAGTTCGGCCTCTTGGTAAAACTCGATACGGCAGGTTATTCCAAAACGGGAGTAGAGGGGAGAAGAGACTTGACCCGCTTTAGTGGTCGCCCCTATTAGGGTAAAACGGGGCAGAGGGATCCGGATAGTGCGGGCAGCCGGGCCCTGTCCTATGACCCAGTCAATTTCAAAGTCTTCCATAGCTACATAGAGCATCTCTTCGAGGGCAGGGCGCATCCGGTGGATTTCGTCGATAAAGAAGATCGACCCTTCGGTGACATTAGTTAAGATTCCGGCGAGGTCTTTGGGTTTGTCGAGGGCTGGAGCACTCGTCATCCTAATATCGCTCTCCATCTCATTGGCAATAATCGAAGCTAAGGTGGTCTTACCCAAGCCGGGAGGACCTATCAAGAAGACGTGATCAAGTGCATCACGCCTCTCTTTAGCCGCTTTGATAAAGATTGAGAGGTTCTCTTTGAGTTTACTCTGGCCTTGAAAGTCAGCCAATGTCTTGGGGCGTAAAATATTTTCTGATACATCAGCCTCTTTCTGGTAGTTACTCGAGAGGATAGAATTAAATTGTTCGTACTCGCCTTCCACCTTAGCCCAACCCTATTATCATAAATTTGAAGAGAAGCTCCTCTTTTTCACGGCTACCCAACCCCTCAAGGCTCTCTTTTTTAGTATCAAGGAGTTGCTTTAAGGTGGTGACAACCTGGCGTCTATCATAGCCCATATCACAAAGGGCGACAACAAGGTCGTTGTAGGTTGGATCCAGTAGACCCCCTCCCCCTCCAACAATTTCATCCCCCTCGGTGAGGACAATTTTTCCTCTGAGGGCTAAAACAATCTTCTGGGCAGTTTTGGGTCCAATTCCCGGTATAGATGAGAGAAATTTCACATCGTTGCTATCAAGGGCTTTAATGAAAGCTCTTACTTGAGAGCCACTTAAGATCTTCATTGCTTGACGGGGGCCAATACCGCTCACTTTTATGAGTTCAAGGAAGAGTTGTCGCTCTTCATCGTCGACAAAGCCGTAAAGTAACATCGAATCTTCTCTCACTTGGAGAGACGTTAAGAGGCGCACCTCTTCTTTACGGAGATTAGAGAGTCTACTTACGTTTTGGTTACTAATGATAAGTGAAAATTCTAAACCAATGGAGGTCCGAAGGACAACCTCTTGTTCATTCACTTCAACTACTTCACCAATGATAGCGTTTATCACACCTCTCCCCCTATCGTTTTAAGCGGCTTTCGCTTCCTAAGTTGTGGGCTAAACAGATCGCTGCTGCCAAAGAGTCGGCTACGTGGTCGGGTCGGGGCAAATTCTCTAATTTAAGTAGCAGGCGCACCATCTCTTGCACTTGATGTTTCTCAGCCGTCCCATAGCCGGTTACAGCCAATTTAATCTGAAGCGGAGTAAAGAGTCTAATTGGTAAATTTTGACTCGAGATTTGCTGAATAATAGCCCCTATCACTTTGGCCACAGTTAAAGCCGAACTTACATTACGGGCAAAGAAGATATCTTCCATACTTATAATATCGACATTATAAGTTTGGGCTACTACCCCAATCTCGTTGGCAATGTAGTGGATCCTCTCCTCGGTAACCTCTCCAGCTTTGGTTCGAACGACGCCACTGGCGACCCTTTTGAAGCGTTGGGTTTCAACTCCCACCACCCCCCACCCAGTTTGGGCTAAGCCAGGGTCAATGCCGAGGATTACCATTTTACTCCTCTTCGTCTTCGTAATCGTCAGGTATATCTAAATTACTTGAGACCTGTTGAACATCGTCGAGCTCTTCTAGGCGCTCAATTATGCGTAACACTTTGCGGATACGATCGTTATCTTCGACAGTAACGGTTGTATCGGCAATTTTTGTTATATCGGCAGTCGACTCTTTAAAGCCTGCAGCTTGTAGTCCTTCTAAAATAGTGACGAAGTCGCCCGGTTCGGTGATAACTTCAACAATCCCCCCTCCTGAGCTAATGTCTTCAGCCCCCAACTCAAGGGCAGCCTCTAAGATATCATCTTCAGAGTGGACCTCTTCGTCGTAACTGATTACCCCTTTGGTTTGGAACATATAAGAGACACTACCGGTAGTTCCTAGCGAGCCCCCTAGTTTAGTTAGAGTGCTGCGAACATCGGCTGCTGTCCTATTTTTATTGTCGGTCAGGGTGTCGATTATGATGGCTACCCCTCCTGGAGCGTACCCTTCATAGGTGAGTTCGTAGTAGACAGAACCGTCCGCTTCTCCAGTCCCTTTCTTAATCGCCCGTTCAATATTGTCTTTGGGCATGTTCTCCGAACGTGCCTTTAAGATAGCGGTTCTCAACCGTGCATTGGTTTCAGGGTCTCCCCCACCCATCTTTGCCGATACGGTAATCTCTTTGATTAGCTTGGAGAAAACCTGACCCTTCTTAGCGTCAGCAACTCCCTTTCTATGTTTAATATTTGCCCATTTACTATGGCCAGCCATAAGCGTTTTTCCCTCTTTATATGATATTCAAACAGCATCTCAAAATAGCATGCGAGGTATAGCCTGTCAAGGTTGATGGGTTAATTTGTAATTGTTCTGACAAAACAGTAC
>LSQX01368639.1_pt1 | contig 57078 bp, 43 predicted proteins | sample 654561 | NCBI WGS metagenome assembly LSQX01 (sample SAMN04489861, study PRJNA283612) | anaerobic digester metagenome | isolation source: 4 biogas reactors fed with cattle manure at either 37C or 55C with and... | place: Denmark: Kongens Lyngby | collected 2014 | reverse complement strand
TTGAACTTTGAACCTTAAACCTTAAACCTCTTTTGTGGGCTCTACTAAGGCTGGAGGGATCTTCACCTGGATGGATTTGTCCAGTGAGTCGATCTGGATGATAAGAAATTTATTGGTACCTGCGGAAAGGACTTCTCCGCGGATGCCTTTCAGCGGGCCTTGTTTGATCTCTACGGGTGTGCCGGGGGTGAGGGGTTTATCAGCGGGCTCTAGGTCGTAGCCTTCGGCCGAGAGGCGCTGAAGGGCGTCTATCTGGTGGTCGGGCACGGGCACGGGCTGCCCCTCGAAGGTGATGAAACGCACAACGCCGGGGGTCTGCAAGATATTGTAATAATGTCGCTGGTCGGAGGGGTGTGTCCTGACAAAAAGGTAGGAGTTGAACAGGGGCACCTCCACACGTTTCATCCTGTCGCTCCATCGCCGGAATACCCGCATCAACGGCAGGTACACTTCCACCTCCTTCTCCCTGAGGAATTTTTCCACCCGTTTTTCATAACGGGAACGCGTGTAGATGGCATACCATTTGTGGGGCATGGTTTGGGGTTAGGAGTTAAGTGTTTATTGAATTGGGAATTTAGGGCCCCGGTAGGTTGATTTTTTAAGGTATTGGATGAAACTGCTGATTTTTTTTGAAAGCTGAACGGATTTTTCCACAAGCTCGTTTTTTGTCGCCTCGTCAATGTATTGGTAATCAAATGCTCGGTAAACCTGGGATCGTGTTTCATCGTTCGATCCCTTGGCAATGGATAGAAATTGAACGAATTCTTTGTTGCCACCTCTGCCAAAACCTTCTGCAATATTGTCCATAATTGAACCAGAAGAATCCCTGATCTGATCTTTGAACTTATTATCTTTAGAAAATGGCAAGTTCTGGCTTATTTCAAAAACCTGCCTTGCAATAACCCTCGCCTGCTGCCAAATCTCCAGATCCTCAAACCGTTCGATTTTCATTGGAGCAATTTCGGTTTTTTCAACGGGACAGAAATTTACGATATTTTCTCAACCAATGCAAATTCCAAGCCCTTAACCCCAAACTCCAAACTCCAAACCCCAAACCATTAACCCTTCCCGTTCTTCATCCTGTCCTTCCATCTTCCCAGCAGGCCCTGGTCGACCTGGGCTTCTTCTTCGGCATAGCCGTAGCCATAGCCGTAGCCGTAGCCATAGCCGTAGCGGGCGCCGAGTTTGGTGGCTTCCATGTCGTTGATTTCGATGCAGATGTTTTTGATGCCGGTCTTTTCAGAGAATTCGCGGATGAAGTCGAGGGCGGAGCGGTCGGTAAAGTGCTGTCGGATAACATAGAGGGTGGTGTCGGCCTGTTTCATCAGGGCCATGGCATCGGGGACCAGTCCAACGGGCGGGGTGTCGATGATGATGTAGTCGAAGCGTGTTTTCAGCTCTGCCAGCAGGGTCTCCATGGCTTTGGTTTCGAGCAGCTCAGTGGGGTTAGGAGGAACGGGCCCCGCTGTGACCACAAAGAGGTTCTCGTCCTGGGTGGTGGGCTGCAGTATCTTGTCGAGGGGCTCGCGTCCGATGAGGTAGTTGGAGAGGCCGGGTTCGCGTTTGAGCTCAAACTCGCGGAAGAGCTTGGGCTTACGCATATCGGCGCCCACCAGCACAGTCTTTTTCCCCGAAAGGGCAAATACCGAAGCCAAGTTGAGGGCGGTGAAGCTCTTGCCTTCCACCGAGCGGGTGGAGGTGACCACGATCACCTTGCTGTGGTCGCCGGGGATGATGAACTGCAGGTTGGCGCGCATGGTACGGAAAGCTTCCACCAGGTGCGAGCGCGGGTTGTCGTATACCACCAGGTCGATCTCCTCCGACTTGGAGGCGCTCTCATCGTGGGGCACGATGCCCAGCACGGGGAAGGGCAGGGCATCGGTGATTTCCTTCTTGTCCTGGATCTTGGTGTTGAAGAAGTCGCGCAGGATGAGGAAGCCCAATGGAAGCACAAAACCCAGCATTAGGGCAATGGCATAGTTTCTGCTGGTTTTTGGGGCAACCCTTCCTGTAAAACGGGCAGGGTCCACCACCTGATTGTCGGCGATGTTTGAGGCCATGGCGATGCCTGCCTCGGCACGTTTCTCAAGGAGGTAGTTGTAGGTGGCGTCGTTCAGGTTGAAGCGGCGCTGGATGCCGATGAGCTCCCGTTCTGTTTTGGGCAGTTGGCTGACCCTGCGCTCCGTCTGCCCTATGCGGCGGTTGAGGTCGGCAAGCAGGATGTCGGAAGCGCTTTTGATACTCCGGATGTTTTCTTCAAGGGTGCGGCGGGCCTGTTCTATCTTCAAGTCGAGGGCCTGAATCATTGGGCTGCGCTCGGTGGTGCTGAGCATCAGGGTGGCCCGCTCAGAATAGAGCTTGCTGAGCTCAGTGATGAGCTCATTAAGCAGGCGGTCTTCAATGCCCAGGGCAGAAGGGCCGAACACTTGGGAAAAGTCCTTATCGTTGGAAAGGTATTCCTGTAGGTAGTCGTAATATTGCCGCTTTACCTGCTCTATGGCCTTCTGGCCGTCGAGGGCCTGGAGTTCACCCATCAATTGGTTGGCCATATAGCTTGCATCCATCAGCTGGCTCTCCTGGCGGAAACGCTGCAGGCTGCTCTCGGCAAGGTAGAGCGAGTCGGTGGTGATAGCGATCTGCTCATCGATGAACTCAATGGTGTTTTGGGCGATCTGGTTTTTCTCGGTGAGGCCCAGCTCTACAAAGTAGTTGGTCAGGGTATTGATGAAATCGATGGCACGCTGCAGATGGGTAGCCTGGAAGGAGACATTCAGGATCCAGGCATCCTTGTTGTAAGGCTCTACGTTGAGACGGCCGGTATATTCGCCCACCAGAGCCTGGGGGTTGCGGATCACAAAAAGAAAAGTGGAACCCTGGTGGTTTTCTGTGCTGAATTTTTCAGTCAGCTCAACAAGAAACCGGAAATCCTTTGCAGGGGCGTTTTCAACGGTCTGCCGGCCAGAGACGATTTCCCCAAACTGGTAAACGGTTTTTGGAAGGGCAATGTCATCATCGCCCGCTTCGATCTCAAAGCTTGTGTTATCAATGATCTTAACGATAAACTGTTTTTCGTAAGGCTGACTTGTTTCCTTGTCGGTAATGACCCGGAAAGGTGTATCCTGGTACAACTCATTTTTCCGGTATGTCCCCAGGATGCTGTGTGTTGAAAAGTAATACACCCCGATGTCCATCCTTTTCAGTACGCTATCAATCAATTTGTTGGATTGAAGAATGATGATCTGGTCGTGGAAACCTGTGCGGGTGGCGAAGATGTCCATCTCGCTCAGCAGGGCGCCCTGTCCCAGGCCTTTGCTGCGGTCGCTGATGAGCACAGTGGAGTTGACCCGGTACACAGGCTCTGCCAGGCGGTTGTAAAAAAAAGCCAGCCCCAGGGCCAGGATAAGGCTGAGGGCAAAGAAGTACCAGTAGGGCAGGTATCTGAAAATGATGTTCTTAAGGTCTAGGTTTTCCTCCTGATAGGGGTCTTGATTCATTGCGGTGGGAGCGCTTTAATTAATTATTAAAGAAGTTGATTAACAGCAGGGTGGTAGAGATTGTCGAAAATATCAGGGCAAAGGGGAACTGTGAAAAACCCAGTCTCTTCACTTTCTGTGGTTCAACATACACCAGGTCGCCAGGCTGCAGGTAATAAAACTCAGAGCTTACCATTGCCCGCGAGGTGATGTCAACGGTATGGAAGTCCAGCCCATTTTCTGTTTTCCTGACCAGGTTCACATTGCGGTTGCCGTATTCAGTGAGGTCACCGGCCATCCCCAATGCATCGAGAATGGTGAATTTATTGTCGTATACGTAATAGGTGCCGGGGCTTTTAACCTCACCCAATACCGTTACCGAGAAGTTGACCATTTTCACGTTCACGGTGGCACCAACAAGGTCAAGGTCCACTTTTTCCTGTATGGCTAGCTGGGCCTCTTCAAGTGATTTCTCGGAAACGGGAACAGCGCCAACTACAGGTAAGTGGACAAAACCCTGGGAGTCAACACTGTATCCATAAATATAGAAGTTGGCATTTGAGCCTGTTCCCCCTGTGGTGAGGCGGGCGTCATCGGCATTGTACATCTCACGCGACTCCTTGTCGAGGGTCATCACCCGAATATGTAAAATGTCGCCCGGCTTGATGCGGTAATCCACGGGGTTTACTTCCATTTGATCGCCGGCATTGGTCTTGTCCTGCAGGTACACCATCTCGCGGTGCGGGGCACAGGCCGCCAGAAACAGAAAAAACAATAAGTATATTCGGTTTTTCATCCTGTATGTTTGGTTATTTCGATAGGTCCTTAGCCTTTTGCCCTTACGGAACCTCAGGCTAATATAGATTCAGGCTGCAAAGATAAATTATTTGATTCAGGAATGTTTAAAAAAACTATTAATATCAGGGATTTAACCAAGGGTTTTTTTTGAGTAATCCCTTGAAAATGATACGGTATTCCGTAAATTTGAAATAAAGAAAAAAGAAGCAGGTGGCTGTAACTTTTTGGTGTGGGCCATCGTCATAGCTTCAAAAGGCAATAAACCCCGGGAATGATCGTATGACTACGGCCGAGTATAATGAATGTGTTGACAGGCATGCGGATGGTGTGTACCGCTTTGTTCTGAAGAATATGCGCGATGAAGACAAGGCCCGCGATATTGTGCAGGACAGCTTTGAGAAGATGTGGCTGAAGGTGGATGAAATCGACGGGAATAAAGCCCGTTCCTACCTCTTCACCACTGCATACCACACCATGATCGATGCCATCCGCCGCGCGCGTTTCAGCGTGGAAATGGATGAACGGGTGCACCGGGAACACGCCTACCGCGACGACTATTCGGGCCTCAAGGAGATTCTGGATGAAGCGGTGGCCCGCCTGCCCGACATTCAACGTTCAGTGGTGCTGCTGCGCGATTATGAAGGGTACTCCTACCAGGAGATAGGTGAGATCACTGGCCTGAACGAGTCTCAGGTGAAAGTGTATATCTACCGGGCGCGTACCGCCCTGAAGAACTATATAGGGAGTTTGGATGCCGTCATTTAATAAAGCCATGCGTATCAACAGAACCAATTACGAGATCTTCTTCCTCGACTACCACGAGGGAAACCTGTCAACGGCACAGGTAGAGGAACTTATGGCTTTTCTTGACCAGGAACCTGACCTGAAAGCCGAGCTCCATGACTTTGAACTGCTGCGTCTGCAGGATATAGAAGACGCGCTTTTCGAAGACAAGGCCTCCCTGAAAAGGGGAGAGGTGACCCCTGCCAATTACGAGCGTTACTATGCAGCCTATGTGGAAGATGATTTAAGTCAGGAAGAACGGCTTGCCGTGGAAGACTTTGCCTATAGCACCCCTGCCCGTCAACGGGAACTGGAGCTGATGCGCAAGACCCGCCTGCATGCGGATTATTCTGTTGTATATTCACAAAAGCAGGAGCTGAAACGCGGGCGCATCATTCCCCTATACACCCAGCTGATGCGCTATGGGGCAGTGGCTGCCGTAGTGCTGTTTTTTGCCACCCTCTTCTTTGTACAGGTGCCACGGTTTAATGAACCCCAATTGGTTGACCTGCCTCCCACCCCCAGAGAAACACCCCTGACCCCTGTGCCTGAAGATCATCCCGAGCCTGTGATTGCAGATGCCCCGGAAGTGACTCCGGCTCCTGCTGAAGAGGCGGAAGTCGTACGGCCGACCACCAGACGCCGTGAATTCTTAAGTTCGGCCAACATCAGCCTCGCCCAGGGTGGTATTGCTGACGTCCCCCCACCCATTGAGACCAATCGCCTGATGGCCCGCGGCGCTACCCCTGTGGAAGCCTCCCTGGCCGAAGGACACAGCATGGAGCAACGCTCAGAGTTTGCCTACTGGCACCTGCGCGAAAAAGAAAACCCCACGCTCCCGCCCAGGCCTGGATCGGCCGGTGAAATCGTTCAACTGGCCTACAATGGCCTGCAGCGTAATATGCCTGAAAATGTCAGGCAGATGGAAGAACTCCTGAGCACCGAACGCCGGGGCGTCCTGCGTGAACTCGCCTCCGTATCCCTTTCGGGTATCAACAACCTCTTGGGTAATCCCCTCAGCATCGAAAGCAAAAAGGATGAAAATGGCAGAACCCGTCAGATTGCCATTGGGGACGGCTTTGAAGTTACACGGGAATAAAATCTGAATGTTGCATGAAGCATGGACAAACCCCAAACCCCCAACCTCAAACCTCTTGTTTTTCTTTCTTCCACCTTCTGTGTGACCATAGCCAGTACTGCGGTGCGCGCCGGATCTCCTGCTCAAGCAGGGTGGCATAGCCTTGGGTAATCTCCTGCTGAGGCAGCGACTTGGGGTCTTCAGTGAGGACCTGGATGTTGATCCGGTAACTGCCCCGCTTTTGTTTGCGGATCGAACAAAACAGCACGGCATGCCCCAGCTTGCGGGCCAGTTTTTCGGGGCCCGTGAAAAACGGGGTTTCCCTGTCCAGGAAGTTTACCCAAAAAGCGGTGTCAGGACGGGGCCACTGGTCGGCAAGCAGGGCGAAGACAGCAGGTTCTTTTGCAGCAGCCATGCCCACCATTTTGCGCGCCAGTTGTTTTGAGCCAATCAGTTGCCTGTAAAACCGCATGCGGGTCCTGTATATGATCTGGTCGAATACCTTGTTACGTAAATGACGGTAGCCTGCAATCAACTGCCCGGGGTTTTCCAGGTTTATGCCGGCTCCCATCCATTCCCAATTGCCGTAATGCCCCAGGGTCAGTATGGCGCTGCGCCCTTCCTTATAATAGCGGCGCATAAGCTCGCTGCTCTCTTCATCCAGCTTGATACGCCGGCGCATACTTGAGGCCGGGGCCGTCATCAGTCCTACCGACTCCATGATCAGTTCTGAAAGATGACGGTAAAAGCCACGTGCTATCTGAAGCCTTTCTTCTTCCTCCTTATCAGGAAAGGCCTTTTTTAAATTGTCCAGCACCACCTTTTTTCGGTAGCCCGTAACATGCCACAGGAGGAAATAAAGCAAATGAGAGAACAGATATAGCAACCTGAATGGCAGCAGGGCAAGCAGCAGCACCAGCAGCGCAAGGGGAATGCTCAGTATGTTGTTCAGGAAACGATTAAACCTTTTCATCTTCTTTTGGGGCTTTTTCTGTCAGTTCAAGGTAAAGGTCCATCATCTTCCGGGCGGTGATTCCACGGTGATAAAGTTCTAACTTCTTTTTTCCGCCTGCTATCAGCGTGCTCCGAAGATTTGCATCACCCAGGATTTGCATCACATTATCTGCCAATTGCTGTGCATCGCCAACGGGCGAAAGCATTCCACTCCTTTCATGTTCGACCATCTCGGGAACGCTTCCTGCAGCAGTGGCTGCCACGGGAATTCCTGCTGCAAAGCCATTCAGTACGGTGGTGGCTGCTCCTTCCGTTATCGAGGAGGACATCAGCACATCGAGCTGGGGCATCACTTCCGCGATATCGTTGCGCGAACCCGTGATCCTTATGTGATCCTTCAATTCCATCTTTTCAATGGCTTTCTCCAGCTCAGAACGCTGGGGGCCTTCGCCTATGGCCAGGAAAAACAGTTTTGGGTTTTGTTTCAACAAGATCCTTGCAGCCTTCAGGAAGGTAAAATAGTCCTTGTGAGGAACCAGAGCAGCCACATTGCCCACCAGGGCATGGTCGTCGGGGATGAAGTACTCACGCCTCAACCTGCCATAAGGGACTTCTGCCTGGAATGCTTCAGGGTCTATTCCGCTTGGGATTACCCGCAGCAAGTCCTTTTTGCGGATGAATGGGGCAATGCTGTCTTTTACGGCCTCCGAAACACAAACGATGGCCGTGTTGGCAGGGTGGTTATACAGACGCCTGCTCAGCCATCCTGCTGTTTCAGTGGCAATACTCAGGCGGCTCACCACCACAGACAGACGAACCCCCATCAGGCGGGCGAGGATCACTGCCGCGTGGGCCCTGCTGTCATGGGCATGGATCAGGTCAAAAGGGCGCTTGCGGCAAAGTTGGAAAATAGCTCTTGCCAGCAATATATTCCATAAGCCCCTTCGCTTGTAGGATTGCGATTCTAGGTGGTGTCGCTTGCAATAGCGCCTGAGCGCCGAACCGCTGCGGCTTATGACCATAGATGGCCATTCCTTGCCTTTTAAGGAATCCAGAAGGTAAGAAATCTGGTGCTCACTGCTCCGCCAGCTCCGCGAAGTGGAAACATGCAATATGCGGGGAGGGGTTTGCTCCTTCATCGTCAATGCTTATCAAGAGACAAATTAAACGAAAAGAATGCAAAAACAGCCATTTTTTTTGGAGAAATTCAAAACCGGGCCAGGATCAGGCAGCCCTTTCCCGGGCAGTATTAAGTAAAAAAGCATCAAGCTTTAATACAGGAAGTTGTCATAGGGGTATCGCTCTTTGTGTATTTCGTGTACGTGGTCATAAAGCATCCGTCTGAAAGGCTCCAGGTTTTGCTTTTTTTTGGCCGAGATAAACAGGCAGGGCGCATTGACTTTGCCCATCCAGCTCTGCTGCATTTCTGCAAGGCTGGTGTTCTCACGGGTGGGAGGCAGCAGGTCGTCTTCTTCCTTCTCAACAAAGGTATATTTGTCGATCTTATTGAATATCATGATGGTGGTTTTCTCCTCGCCCCCTGTGATCTCGCCCAGAGTCTCCTTTACCACGTTGATCTGATCCTCAAATCCCGGATGAGACAGGTCGACCACGTGCACCAGGATATCCGATTCGCGCACCTCATCAAGGGTTGATTTAAAAGACTCAATAAGGTGATGTGGCAACTTACGGATGAACCCAACGGTATCGCTCAAGAGGAAGGGCAGGTTGCCGATCACTACCTTGCGCACGGTGGTGTCGAGGGTAGCAAAGAGCTTGTCCTCGGCAAACACCTCCGATTTGCTGAGCAGGTTCATGATGGTCGATTTGCCCACATTGGTATAGCCCACCAGGGCTACTCTTACAAGGCTTCCGCGGTTGGAACGTTGCGTGGCTTTCTGCTTGTCGATCTGCCGAAGCTTTTCTTTCAGCAGGGCAATCTTGTCGCGGACGATGCGGCGGTCGGTTTCGATTTCTTTTTCACCGGGTCCCTTCAGGCCAATCCCCCCTTTCTGGCGTTCGAGGTGGGTCCACATCCCCGCCAGGCGTGGAAGCAGATATTGGTATTGTGCCAGCTCCACCTGGGTGCGGGCATGGGCCGTGCGCGCGCGCTGTGCAAAGATGTCGAGGATCAGGTTACTGCGGTCAATGACACGGCATTTCAGTGTACGCTCCAAATTGCGGTGCTGCGAAGGGCTCAGCTCATCGTCAAATACAACCAGGTCGATCTCGTGCTCCTTTACGTAAGCCGTGATCTCCTCAAACTTTCCCTTGCCGATGAAAGTTGCAGGGTCGGGGCGGTCCAGTTTTTGGGTAAAGCGACGCATGGTCTCTCCCCCCGCAGTATCCACCAGGAATTCAAGCTCATCAAGATACTCTGAAACCAGTGCCTCGGTTTGCCGCCCCAGGATGGCTCCCACCAGGACTACTTTTTCTTTAACTTGTTTGGTCTCTATGTATTGGGGCATGCGCCGAAAGGGTTCTATTTGTTTCCGTTAACGAAGAAATGAAGCCCCAGGATCCCTGTGATGGCGTAGGCGCCAAAGTTAAGGCTAATGCCACGGTACTGCCAGTAGATATGCCATACCGAGAGCAAGAACAAAGCAAGGCCAGAGATCATGGTCAGGCTGTGCTTATTGGTAAAACCACCGAAAAACAACAAGACCGCAAACAAGGCATAAGCCAGGTTCAGGGCCGAGTTGAGGCTGGTGAAGCTGAAATACTCAATGGCAGGCCATACCAGCAATCCTACCATCAGCAACAGACCCAGGCGAAGCAGCCAGGCTGTCATGGGGCTCAAACTTTTGATGGGGCGCATAATCAGAAGGGTTTAAATCCAATAATGTTGCGAACCTCTTTCACTGTCTTCCCTGCGCTTTCACGGGCTTTTTCTGCGCCCATCTTTGCTACCTTGCTCAGGTAAGCCTCATCAGCCGAGAGCTCAAGGATGCGCTCGCGCAGAGGTGTAGTGAAGGCTATTATGTCTTCCGCCAGTTGCTTCTTCATGTCGCCATAGCGGATGCTCCCGTTTTTGTATTGGTCAAGGAAGTAAGTGTGCGTGTCACCTCCGCTAAGTACCTTCATCAGGTTGAAGAGGTTTTCTACCCCCTGCGACATGGGTGCCCCCGGTTCGCCAGGGCCGCTGTCGGTAACTGCCCGCATCACCTTCTTGCGGATAACGGAGGGCTCATCAGCCAGGAAAATGGCATTGCCTGCCCCTTCCGACTTGCCCATCTTGGTGCTGCCGTCAAGGCCGGGCATCTTCACAAGCTCGCCTTCAAAGTGATAGGCATAGGGCTCGGGGAAATAATCGACCTTGTACAATCGGTTGAAGCGGTTGGCAAAGGTTCGCGCCATCTCCAGATGCTGCTCCTGATCTTTTCCGACGGGCACCTTCGTGGCGCGGTGAATGATGATGTCGGCAGCCATCAGCACAGGGTAGGTCAGCAGGCCTGCGTTGATGTTATCGGGATGCTTGCGGATCTTCTCCTTGAAAGAGGTGCAGCGTTCCAGCTCACCCATATAGGCGTTCATGTTTAAAAGCAGGTAAAGCTCTGCCACCTGCGGCACATCACTCTGAATGTACAGGGTGGCCACCTCCGGGTCAATCCCGGCGGCCAGGTATTCCACCAGCACCTGCTTCACGTTGCGGTGAAGGTCTTCAGGGGTGGGGTGGGTCGTAAGCGAGTGATAGTCGGCAATAAAAAAAAAGCAATGGTGCTCATGCTGCATCTTCAGAAAATTGCGCATGGCGCCAAAATAATTGCCCAGATGAAGATTGCCTGTTGAACGGATTCCACTTAATACTGTTTCCATGCTGCAAAATTACAAAAAATAAATGCTGTACATTCGTTGGAGAGCGCCTCTTATTATTCAGGGAAACGGATATCCTTCACATTGAGCTGAAGGTAGGTTTTGCCGTTCCATTCATTCTCCTCGAGCTGGTATACCAGGTCGAAGGGCTTCCCTGACAGCATGTTTTCCAGTTGATGTCCTTGCTGGAAGGCTATGGCGGGCAGTTCGGCCACGCCCATCTCGGGCTGAACCAGGCTGAATTTCAGATGCTTGTTACCTACTATCCTTGGTGTAGCTTTGACAATGCAATTGGTGGTAAGGAAGACTGGGTTGGTGTTGCCCGGCCCGAAAGGGGCAAATTGCTTCAGAATGCGGAAAAACTTGCCTTCAATTGAGGGCAGGTCAATCTGGGCATCAATCCCGATCTCGGGGACCAGCATGGCCTCGGTGATTGTGTCTTCAACCACCTGGTTAAAGGCCTCTGTGAACGACTCCAGGTTTTCGGGTTTCAGGCTAAGTCCCGCAGCATATTTGTGGCCGCCAAAGTGTTCCAGAAAATGGCTGCAGGCATCAATGGCATCGTAAATATCAAAGTCTTTTATCGAACGGGCCGACCCCGTGATCATACCATTCGAGGCGGTAAGGATTATGGTGGGGCGGTAATAATTCTCAATCAGTCGCGAAGCTACAATGCCAATGACACCCTTGCTCCACTCAGGGTCGAACAGGACGGTTGCACGTGCATTTTTCAGCCTGGGGTTTTTTTTGATCATGCGTATGGCCTGCTCGGTGATGCTGGTGTCGAGATTGCGGCGTTCGGCATTGTTCTCGTTGATGGTTTGGCTAAGCTGATGGGTGTCACCCATATGGTCGCACAGCAACAGATCCACCGCGGTTTTGCCGTTCTCAATACGTCCTGCCGCATTGATGCGGGGGCCGATCATAAACATCAGGTCGTTAATGTTGATCTCGCGCGTAAAGGCGGTCTTGTGATCGGGCTGGCTTTTCTTGAAAACATTGTTGTAAAACAGTATGGACTCCAGCCCTGCACGGGGGGCCATGTTCAGGCGCTTCAAACCAAAATGAGCCAGCACTCGGTTCTCTCCGGTTATGGGTACGATGTCCGCGGCAATGCTTACCACCACCAGGTCAAGGAATTTTTCCAGCACTTCAAAGGGTTTGCGGTGCTTCTGATAAAAAGCCTGAGCCAGTTTAAACCCCAGCCCGCATCCCGAAAGTTCCTTAAAGGGATAATTGCAGTCGTTCTGCTTGGGGTCGATCAGTGCAGTTGCAGGGGGGAGTATATCTCCTGGCCTGTGATGATCCACAACGATGAATTCAATGCCTCTGTCGAGGGCATACTGTACCTGCTCAACGGCCTTGATGCCACAGTCAAGGGCAATGATCAGCCCTACCCCGCGGCGCTTGGCGTGGTCGATGCTTTCATACGATATCCCGTAACCTTCCTTGTATCGGTCGGGAATATAAAACTCCAGGTTGTCGTAAAAGTCCTGCAGGAAAGAATACACAAGGGCGACAGCAGTGGTGCCATCCACATCATAATCTCCGTATACAAGGATGCGTTCGTTGCCCTCTATGGCTTGTTCTATGCGCCGTATGGCAACATCCATATCCTTGATCAGAAACGGATCGTGCAGATTGTCAAGCGATGGCCTGAAGAAATCACGCGCTTCGGGAAAGCTGGTGATGCCCCTTTGTATCAGCAAATGCGCCAGAACAGGATCTATATTGAGCGAGGATGACAGCTTTTCCACCAACTCCTGGCCGGAGGGCTCACTGACTACCCATCTTTTATGCATCATCAAAAAACATTTTTGTAAAGATAACGAAATTCAGCCGGAAGGCTTGTACTCCTTTTTAGGGGGAAAGGCTTTTTACCCACAAAAAATTGAGGGTCAACAGCTTAAAAGGAGAAAAATGTCAGGGGGTGATTACTTTGATGAGGTTGTTGCGAACCTCTACCACCCCGCCCTCAATATCGATATTAAGCTTATTGCGCTCTTCGTCAATGACTTTCAAGCTCCCCTTTTCGAGGATGGCCATCAGGGGTGCGTGGTTGTACATGATCTCAAAACTCCCCATGGCCCCGGGCAACTGCACCAGCACCACCGATCCCTTGTAGAGCACTTTCTCGGGGGAAATCACTTCCAGTGTCATGGAATGGGTCATGGTTTATTTCTTTTGCCGGCTTGTCTTGGTTCTTTCCAATACCTCCTCAATATTGCCTGCCATCATAAAGTCAGACTCGTGGCAATGGTCGGTTTCTCCGTTGAGGATCATTTTGAAGCCGCGGATGGTATCTTCCAGGGACACAAGCACCCCGGGCCGTCCCGTAAACTGTTCGGCTACATGGAAGGGCTGGCTCAGGAACCGCTGAACCTTGCGCGCACGGTTCACTACCAGGCGGTCTTCTTCAGATAGCTCGTCCATACCCAGGATGGCGATAATGTCCTGCAATTCCTTAAAGCGCTGCAGGATCATTTTGATCTGCTTGGCGGTCTGATAATGCTCTTCACCCACGACCTCGGGCGTCAGGATGCGCGAGGTCGAATCCAATGGGTCTACTGCAGGGTAAATCCCCAGTTCGAAGATCTTGCGGCTGAGCACCGTGGTGGCATCCAGGTGTGAGAATGTGGTGGCTGGGGCCGGGTCGGTCAGGTCATCGGCCGGAACATAAACGGCCTGCACCGAAGTAATGGAACCACGATGGGTAGAGGTGATCCGCTCCTGCATGATCCCCATCTCGGTGGCCAGGGTGGGTTGGTATCCTACCGCTGAGGGCATGCGGCCCAACAGCGCCGAGACCTCTGAACCCGCCTGGGTGAAACGGAAAATATTATCAATGAAGAACAGGATGTCAGATCCTGAAGCCTGGTCGGCGCCATCTCTGAAATATTCGGCCACGGCAAGCCCCGAAAGGGCTACCCTTGCGCGGGCCCCGGGGGGCTCGTTCATCTGTCCGAAGATCAGGGTGGCCTGCGATTGTGCCAGCTCTTCACGGTCCACCTTGCTCAGGTCCCAGTGCCCTTGCTCCATCGATTCCTTGAATTCCTTCCCATAACGGATAACTCCTGATTCGATCATCTCGCGCAACAGGTCATTCCCCTCACGGGTACGCTCGCCTACCCCTGCAAAGACGCTGGTGCCCTGGTAGCCCTTGGCGATGTTGTTGATCAACTCCATAATGATCACGGTCTTGCCAACACCCGCCCCGCCAAAGAGCCCGATCTTGCCGCCCTTGGGGTAGGGGGCCAGCAGGTCGATTACCTTGATGCCTGTATACAGAATCTCGGTATCGGTCTTGAGGTCTTCAAAGCGAGGCGCATCGCGGTGGATAGGATATCGGGCTCCTACCTTCACAGGCCCCATCCCGTCAATGGGCTCGCCGATCACGTTAAAAAGTCGACCCCGGATATCCTGCCCCGCCGGCATGGTGATGGGTCCTCCCGTACAGCTAACCTCCATGTCACGCGATAGACCATCCGTCGAATCCATGGCAATGGTTCGTACCGTGTCTTCCCCAAGATGCTGCTGCACCTCCAGCACCAGGCGCGAATTGTCTTTGGTTTCTACCTCCAGGGCTTCGTGAATGTTGGGGAGCTCCTGGGTGTTGTCAAAAGTGACATCCACCACGGGCCCGATGACCTGCGAAATTCTTCCTTTATTTGCTCTCATCCTTTGCCGCGAAAAATGATTCTGTTTGAAAATGATATGGGTTCAAGGCTTGCTAGTACAAGCGAAAATAAGCATTTTTAAAAAGATTTGCCCTGCTGCCGATAATATTTCTTTTTACCTTTATCCCTGCCTCTGCCTCAGGCAGATCACAAATGTATGGAAAATATTGCCGGGAATAACAACAATAGCACGCTTAGAAAAAGGGTCGAACAGGGCGCTGTGCTTCAGGCAGGGCAAATGCTTGGGCATGCCTTCTCCCTTGAAGGAATCGTGGTTGAAGGCAACCGCATCGGGCGCACCCTGGGCTATCCTACGGCAAACCTGGGTACCCAGCCTGATGAGCAGCTCATCCCTGCACAGGGGGTGTATGTCGCCCTTGTAAAAGCCGCCGGACAATGGCTTGAGGGTATGGTCAACATTGGCATCCGCCCAACCCTTGACTTGCATCACGTCACCATCGAAGCCCACATCTTTGATTTTGATGGCGACCTCTATGGCCAGAAAATCAGCATCCATTTCCTTAAGCGAATTCGCGATGAGATGCGGTTCCCATCCCTGGGCGATCTCAAGGACCAGCTCAGGAAAGACAGGGCTGCCAGCCTGAAAATTCTTGGTGAACTGGCATTCCGCCCCGAACCCCATCAAGACAAGGTGCTCATTAAAAAGATCTCTTCTGATTCAAAATAAGGCCTATGGTCAGATCAACCTTCAGGAGCTTTTTCTGGTTGCTGCTCTTTGCCGCAGTGATGGTGTTCTTGTCGTGGTACTTCCTGCGCGTGCTCATCTACCTGTTGGTTTCGGCAGTCCTGGCCCTGCTTGGAAAACCCGTCATGGACTTACTGACAGGCCTGCGCATAGGTCGTTTCAGGATCCCCCCGGGGGTGAGCGCCTTTATCACCCTGCTCCTGATGATCGGCTTGCTAGCCGGCTTGTTTTCTTTCATGCTGCCCCTGCTTACACGCCAGGCCGCCATGCTGTCAGAAATCAGCGTCCAGGGAGTCACCAACAGCCTGCAGGAACCCCTGCTTTATCTCGAAAGGTATTTCCACGACTGGGGCATCCTTGCACCTTCTGAAACCATCTCCGAAAGAGTGATCGACGAGCTTTCTTCCATTGTTACCTTCGAGCGGTTTTCGGCCGTGTTCAACTCGGTGCTCGGACTTATTGTCGAGATCTTCATTGGCTTCCTTGCCATCTCCTTTATAACTTTTTTCTTCATGAAGGAAGAACACCTGTTTTCAAAGGGAGTCCTTTTGTTTACCCCTAAACCCTACAGGGATGAAGCACGAAGCATCCTTTCCGAAAGCAAAGTCCTGGTCAGGCGATATATATCAGGACTGGTTACCGATCTTGCCCTGGTATTCATGCTTATCAGCTTCTGCATGTGGATCCTCGGCCTTGAAAATGCCCTGGTAATCGGTTTCTTCGCGGGCATCCTCAATACAATTCCCTACGTAGGTCCCTTCATCTCCACCTTTATCGGGGTCTTCCTGGGCATCAGCGTCAATCTCGACCTCGATTTCTATACCCAGATGTTGCCCCTTATCATCAAGATCGTCGCCTCATTCATTATTGTCAATACCATTGATGTCACCGTACTCCAGCCCATGATTTACAGTAAGAGCGTGCGCAGCCACCCCCTTGAGATCTTTATCGTATTTATCCTTGCGGGAATCCTGGGCGGGGTGTTCGGGATGATCATCGCCATCCCCGCCTACAGTGTTCTGCGCATCTTCATCAAGGTCTTTCTTGAAAAATCGGTGCTGGTGAAAAGAATCATGGAGGAAATGAAGCTTTGAGGCCTGTGGTGTTGCGATATCCCCTGTTCCTGGCCGACCTCCTGCGTTTAACCGTAAGGTTAAACCCGCTCCGTGCCCTTAATTACGTCCTGATTTTCAGCGGCCTTTGGATGAGCAGGCTCACAGGAAAAGTATGGGTGTGGGGCAGGCCCTTTGCTGTATCTGCAGAGTCGGCTTCGGTGTGCAACCTCCGCTGCCCCGAATGTATGGTAGGTCAGGGAAAAACCACCAGAGAGCGCAAGCACATGGACCCGCTGCTGTTTCAGCAGATCCTCGGCCACCACCGCAAACACAGCTTTTACACAAACCTGTATTTCCAGGGCGAACCCTTCCTGAACCCTGAACTGCCTCAAATGATCGGTATGGCCTCCCGTTTGCGCTATTACACAAGCGTTTCCACCAACGGCCATTTCCTTACCGAAAACCGCTGCAAGGAAGTCATAATGAAAGGCCTCGACCGCCTGATCATTTCACTCGATGGCCTCGACCAGGACACCTATGCCTTTTACCGGGTGGGCGGTCATTGGCAAAAAGTGGTCGATGGGATAGCTACCCTGTCTAAAACACGTAAGGAGCTGGGCGCACGCAACCCCCTTATTGTCGTTCAGTTCCTTGTGAATAAGAAGAATGAAGGGCAGATTCCCCAACTGCTTGCCTTTGCCCGCCGCCAAGGGGCCGACGTGGTGGAGCTCAAGACCATGCAGGTCTATGACGAGTCGGGGGCCCATAAATTCCTGCCCGAAAACCAGCGCTACAACCGTTATAAAAACCTTAATAAACCAAAGGTGAGCAGGAAAGGGAATGGGAAAAGCCCCTGCTTCCGCCTCTGGAGCCACGCTGTCTATACTGCTGATGGGGTGCTGGTGCCCTGCTGTTTTGACAAGCTTCCCGAATATCCTATGGGCAAAATAAAAAGCGGAGACCCGTGGTCTTCGCCTTCTATGAATGCATTCAGGAAGCAAGTGATGAAGCGGCGTGCAGAAGTGGGGATCTGCAGCAATTGCGGCCAGTAACTCCTTAGATGGTCATGATGTCGGCTTCCTTGGCCTCCACCATCTTATCAGCCTTCGCAATGTATTGGTTGGTCAGTTCCTGGATGTCGGATTCAAATTTCTTCACCAAGTCTTCAGGCACTCCATCTTTTTCCAGTTTCTTGGCAGCATCGATGGCTTCGCGGCGGGCGCTGCGAATTCCTACCTTGCTGTTCTCGGCTTCTACCTTCGACTTCTTCACCAGGTCGCGGCGGCGTTCCTCGGTCAGGGGCGGAACAACCACCCGTATGAGGGTCCCGTCGTTTTGGGGGTTAAACCCCAGGTTGGCAGCCATAATGGCTTTCTCTATGGGGCCCAGCATGTTCTTTTCCCAGGGCTGGATCACGATCTGGCGCGGGTCGGGCGTGTTGATGTTCGATACCTGCGAGAGCTTAGTCGGGGTGCCGTAATAATCCACCTTGACACTGTCAAGCATCTGTGGGTTGGCTTTGCCGGCACGCAGCTTCGACAGCTCACGCTCCAGGTGCCCTATGGCCTTTTCCATACCCTCCTGGGCTGCCTCTTGTAAAAATTCCAGTTCTTCGTTCATAGCACCTTTGTTTTTTTGGGGAACTTGCTTTTGGTGTCGTGCAAAATTAAGAATTAATTTGAAACCAGCGTCCCGGCAACTTTTCCTTCCACCAGCATTTCGTAAAGGATGCCTTTTTTGTTGATGTTAAACACAATGATGGGCAGGTCGTTTTCCCGGCAAAGGGTAAAGGCCGTAAGATCCATGATACGCAGGTTTTCGCGGTATGCCTGGTCAAAGCTCAGGGTGTCGTATTTTCTGGCGCCGGGGTCCTTCTCGGGGTCGGCCGTATAGACCCCGTCTACCCGTGTTCCCTTGAGCAGGACGTCCGCCCTGATCTCCACGCCCCGCAAGGCCGCCGCCGAATCAGTGGTAAAGAAGGGGTTTCCCGTTCCTCCGGCCATGATTACCACCTGCCCTGCCTCCAGCAGGGCTGTGGCATCGCGGCGGTTCATCTTTTTGGCTACCGGCTCTATGGGCATGCCCGAAAGCACCGTGGCCTGCACCTCAAGGGCCTCCAGTGCCGACTGCAAAGCCATGCTGTTGATTACCGTGGCCAGCATGCCCATATAATCGCCCTGAACACGGTCAACGCCTTTGCCCATACCCTGCAAGCCCCGGAAGATGTTGCCTCCCCCCAGCACCACCCCAACCTCTATGCCATGCCTTGTAAGGCTGCGGATCTCCTCTGCATAGGTGTTTAACATGGCAGGATCAATACCCTGTCCTCCCGGCCCCGCCAGCGACTCGCCGCTGAGCTTGAGCAATATCCTTTTGTATTGTGGCATGGCTTTGACTTGGTTTTCCATTTTTGCAAGTTTAATTGATTTTTTTGAATGTCGCTTGATACAATTGGAATAAAAAGAAATCAATCCCGCAAAAAATCGATTCGCTCCCCACCCGGCCTCCCCCTGCAATTATGATACCCTTCCTTCTCTTTTTGCCTGTCTTTTCATTCAAGGAGGATTTCTCTCTGCTTTTTATCTGATCCAAATCCAGAGATAAACCGTAGTTTAACCGTACTTTAANNAAAAAGTCTGTACGTTTCTGAAACGAAGGAAAAACCTTCCGGTGTGCTGTTTGGCATAAAAACCACGGGCAATAGCTTAGCCTTAACGTTCCCTGGCAGAGGCTGCTGGGGAAAGGGGAAAGGGGAAGGGTGTTTTGAATTGTTGGAAAAGGAAAAGGCCGCCTGAAGCTGGTTGTCTTCGGGCGGCCTTTTGTAAAGCTTGTATGAAGGGGATTACTGACCCAGGGCAAAGCGCTTGAAAGCAACCACGGTCAGGTCCTTGTCGTAATCGGCAAGCATCTGGGCAACGGTCTTTTTGCTTTCCTTGATGAACTCCTGGTTCAGCAGGGTGCTTTCCTTATAGAACTTGTTGAGTTTTCCCAAAGCGATTTTTTCAACCAGTTCTTCAGGTTTGCCTTCCTGGCGTGCCTGATCTTTACCAATCTCGATTTCTTTCTCGATGATGGCGGGAGCAACGTCGTCCTTGGAGATTGCAACGGGGGCCATGGCGGCGATTTGCATTACCACGTCCTTACCGGCCTGGTCGATGTCGTTCACCTCGGCTTTGTTCAGGGCGGCGATAGAAGCCACGCGGTTGCCGGGATGGATGTAGGCAAAGGTCTTGGCTCCGCTGATCATGTCGAAATGAGCAAGTATCAGCTTCTCACCGGTTTTGCCAATGAGGTCGGTCAGGTTGGCTTCCACGCTGCGGCCGTTCATGTCGGCAGCCTTGAGTTCGGCGAGGTTGGCGCAGTTCTTCTCAAGGCCCAGGTCAAGCATATTTCTTGTGAAATCAATAATTTCCTGGTTCTTGGCAACGAAGTCGGTTTCGCAGTTGAGCATAATGATGGCGGCCTTGGTGGCGCCGGTATTTACTTTTGCAAGGACTACCCCTTCGTTGGCTTCGCGGTCAGCACGGCTGCTGGCCACTTTTTGCCCCTTCTTGCGAAGGATCTCAATGGCTTTTTCCATATCACCATCCGATTCTACGAGGGCTTTTTTGCAGTCCATCATGCCTGCTCCGGTTTGTTGGCGCAGTTTGTTAACTTCTGCTGCTGTTATATTTGCCATAATGGTCTATTCTTTAAAATGAATGATTACAGTCTTGGTCTTTTTCCCTGGGGTTTCTTCTGGGGAGCGCCTTTAGGAGCCTTGGGAGACTTAACTTCCTCATCTTCTTCTCCGTGCTTGGCTTTCTTGGCGGCTTTGGCTTTGCGCAGCGCTACTTCTTCCTCGTCTTCTTCTGAGGACTCGGCATCTTTGTCTTGGCTATCCAGTTCGAGATCCATATCGGTGTCTTCCTCTTCTTCAACGGCTTTGTCTTTTTCAAGCTTGCGCTCTTCCATGCCTTCCTGAATGGCTTCGATCATAAGCTTCAAGATGATATGGATGGATTTGGAGGCGTCGTCGTTGGCAGGGATCGGGAAGTCGATCTCGTTGGGGTTGGCGTTGGTGTCGACAATAGCAAAAGTGGGGATGTTGAGTTTGCGTGATTCGGCAACGGCAATGTGTTCCTTGCAGATATCCACCACGAAAACGGCTGCGGGCAGGCGGTTCAGGTCGGAAATGCTGCCCAGTTGTTTCTCGAGCTTGGCTCTTTCACGGGTAACCTGAAGACGTTCCCTTTTCGACATATTTTCGAAGGTGCCGTCGGTTTCCATCCTGTCGATGGTGGCCATTTTCTTAACCGCCTTGCGGATGGTAGCGAAGTTGGTGAGCATTCCACCGGGCCAGCGTTCGGTAACGTAAGGCATGTTGACTTGCTTTACCAGGTTGGCTACCACATCTTTGGCCTGTTTCTTGGTGGCTACAAAGAGGATTTTCTTGCCCGACTTGGCGATCTGCTTCATAGCGGCAGCAGCCTCATCGATTTTTGCAATGGTTTTATTGAGGTCGATGATGTGGATGCCATTGCGTTCCATGAAGATATAGGGAGCCATGTTGGGGTTCCACTTCCTTTTCAGGTGTCCGAAATGTACACCGGCATCTAAAAGTTCATTATAATTGGTTCTTGCCATGATGTAAGGTAAATTGTCGGAAAAAAATGATTAACGTTTACTGAACTGGAATCTCTTCCTGGCTTTTTTCTGGCCGGGCTTTTTACGCTCAACCATACGCGGGTCGCGGCGAAGGAGGCCTTTTTCCTTCAGAGGGGGGCGGTATTCAGGGTTAATCTCCACCAGGGCTTTTGAGATAGCCAGCCGGAGGGCTTCAGCTTGTCCTTTGATTCCTCCTCCATCAAGGTTTACCTGTACATCGTATTTTCCTTCATTGCTGGTGATTGTGAAGGGCTGGTTTACAACGTACTGCAGGATACCAGTGGGAAAATATACTTTGTAGTCCTTTTTGTTGACGGTGATCTGGCCGTTGCCGGGCTTCAAGTATATGCGGGCAACAGCGGTTTTCCTTCTTCCAGAGGTGTTGATTACTTCCATTGTTACTTGATTGTGTTAAGGTTGATTAGCTGGGGTTGCTGCGCCTGGTGCGGATGTTCGCTGCCGGCATAAACATAAAGGTTCCCGATAATGGCCCGTCCCAAACGATTTTTTGGAAGCATGCCCCTTACCGCTTTTTCGATGATGGCTTCAGGTTTCTTTGCCAGCATTTGCTTGGCGCTGGTAAAACGCTGACCGCCGGGATAGCCGGTATGCCTTACATATTCCTTCTGATCCCATTTTGCTCCGCTGAGTTGAATTTTTTCAGCGTTGATGATGATTACATGATCACCACAATCGGCATGCGGGGTGAAGTTGACCTTGTTTTTCCCCCTAATGATTTTTGCAACCTTGGAGGCCAATCGGCCAAGTATCTGGTTTTCTGCATCAACAAGAATCCATTCCTTTTTGGCGGTCTCCTTGTTGGCAGATATGGTTTTGTAGCTTAAAGTGTTCATTTGTGTGGCTTAATTTGCTGTACCTGATTTTTTTAAACACAAACATCCCCTTCAAAAGGGGGTGCAAAACTAATTTAAATTTTTGGTTCCGGCAAATTTATTAACAATTTATTGTTGATAAATTCTTTCGGAAATATATCGGATAATACAACGGGCTAAAATTCAGGGTGCAAAGATAAACATAATTGTTGTTATTCAGCCCCGGCTTTTTTAAAAAATTTAATCTCCTTTTTTTGAACCCTGAAGGTGCCGGTAAACTGCCTCAGCAATGCCTTATTCTTGTTTTCTCAGGAAGGGGTGGAGCGATTTTGGAATTTTTTTGCAAGGGTATTGGGGCAGGGTGAATGTTAAACCTGTAATTTTGCATAAATTCTTTTCTATGAAGAAATTATCGCTCCTGTTGTTTGCCGGCTTGTTTTTCTGGCCGCCATTGCTGCCCGCCGCCAATGAGGGCTTGTCGCCCGCTGCCCGCATATCCTTGCTGACAGCCACTTCGGGCGATGAGTTGTATTCAGTCTTTGGTCACAGTGCCCTGCGGGTGCGCGACCCTGAAACGGGCCTCGATGAAGTGTATAACTACGGAACCTTTGATTTCGATACGCCCAACTTTTATCTTAAGTTCATACAGGGAAAATTGTTTTATAAACTTTCGGTGGGCCCCTATGAATATTTCCTGCTTGAGTACCGCTATGAAGGAAGGGGCATTTCCGAGCAGGTCCTGAATCTTACGCCTGAGGAAACCTTTGCCATTTACGATTTTCTGCAGGTTAATCGTCAACCGGGAAACGAATATTATTTGTATGACTTTTTCTATGATAATTGCGCCACGCGTATCCGCGACATTGTGGAAGACAAACTTGGGCCCGACTGGGGCGAGGATCCTGTGCCTGAATACAGCCGCTCTTTTCGCGACATGCTGAAGCCTTACCTGCAGAGCAAGCCCTGGGCGCTTTTTGGCGTTGACCTGGTGCTGGGGCTGCCTTCCGATAAGGAGGCCACCCCCTGGCATTATATGTTTCTGCCCGATGAGATGTTTTTGGCCTTTTCACAGGCCAGGCATGCCAATGGCAGGGCCCTGGTAGGCCAGTATGCCTTGGTGCTGGAACAGACCTTTGTTCCTGAAAAGAAAACCCTGTTCAGCCCCCAGGTGGCGGCTTGGCTTCTTTTTCTGCTGGGGATTTTGTCATTGCTGAAGGTACGTATTGCAAGGGTGTTCGACAAGGTCTTCTTCTCCTTGCTGGGGGGGGTTGGGCTGGTAATCTTGTTTCTCTGGTTCCTTTCTGACCATACCGCCACCAACGCCAACCTGAACCTGTTGTGGGCATTGCCAACTCACCTGTATTTCATTTACAAGGGCAATATGATCTATCCCATTGGCATTCCCCGCTATTACTTTAAGGTTGTGTTTTTGCTGAACCTTTTTTTATTGTTGTTTTGGCCCCTGCTGCCCCAGGGTTTCCATCCCGCATTCCTGCCCATCATCCTGCTTTCGGCGGTGAAAGCGTTCCTGTATGGCTATGGGGATGCCTGGAAACGTTTACCCTTTATGCGGCGCAAACGTTGAACTTTAAGGCCATTTAATGGTTTATGATGATAAATTCCAAATCATTGTAAGATGAACAGCTCCGAGCACATCCATCGGTTTATTCCCGCAAGTGATTCAGCCCAAGAAGCCTATACCCTTTTGCTGCTCCATGGGACGGGGGGTGATGAAAATGACCTGCTGGGCCTTGCAGACCGTTTTGGGACGGGTTTTCATTACCTGAGTCCGCGCGGGCAGGTAACCGAAAATGGCATGCCCCGTTTCTTCAGGCGGCTGTCAGAAGGGGTCTTCGACCAGGAGGACCTGGAGCGTCGCACACTCGAGCTGGCGGCCTTTATCAGGCAGGCTTCGGTGAAATACGGCTTTAATCCCCGAAAAGTCATTGCCCTGGGCTATTCCAACGGAGCAAATATTGCTGCCAGCCTGTTGCTCTCGGGCGAGCAGGTGCTCAGGCATGCCATTTTATTGCATGCCATGGTTCCCTTTATTCCCCGCGACCTCCCAAAGATTCAGCATACACAGGTGCTGCTTACTGCAGGGGAAAACGACCCCATCGTTTCTTCCGATAACACCTCCGCACTTGCTGACCTGCTGATACAGGCAGGGGCCGAGGTGGAGCTTTTCTGGCACCAGGCAGGACATACCCTGATTGAAGAGGAGCTTTCGCGCGCACAATTGTTTTTAAATAACCTTCACTAAATATTCAGTTATGATCAAAGGATTACATCATGTTACGGCGATGACGGGAAACATCCGCAAGAACATAAGGTTCTATACGGAAATCCTGGGCTTGCAGTTTGTGAAGAAAACAGTAAACTACGACAGTCCTGACATCTGGCATTTCTATTTTGGCGATGCAACGGGCTCACCGGGGTCAGTCATAACCTTTTTCCCTTTCCAGGGGATGCCCCGTGGACAGTCTGGGGTCGGTTCGACCAACGTCACAGGTTTTTCGGTGGGCCTTGACTCGCTGGATTTCTGGAAAAAGCGCCTCAAGGAGTACCAGGTTGATTTTCGGGGGCCCTTCCATCGCTTCGACGAGCATTATTACTCACTAAGCGATTTGGATGGCATGGAGCTGGAGCTTGTGGCCAGCCCCAACGATCTCCGCCAGGGCCTTGAGACTCCCGGGATCCGGGCTGAAGATGCCATCAAAGGCTTCAGCCACATAGAGCTTACCTGCAGTATTGCCGATAAGACTGCATTTTTTATGACAAATGTCATGGAGCACCACCGCCTCAAGGAAGAGAACGGGCGGATCCGCCTATATTCAGGTGAAGCCTTGCCGGGTCATTTTGTCGACCTGGTGTCGCGTCCTTCCCTGCCTCTGCATAAGGGCGGCATAGGCACGGTGCATCATGTGGCCTTTTCAACCGCTGACACCGAGACCCAAAAAACCCTTCGTGATCGGATCATCAAGGCGGGCATACAGGTTAGCCCCATGCAAGACCGCCAGTATTTCCAGTCGATTTATTTCCGTGAGCCAGGTGGGATCTTGTTTGAAATAGCCACGGAAGGCCCCGGTTTTCTGGTGGATGAAACCCCCGAGACCCTGGGTCAGAGCCTGAAGCTTCCCTCGTGGCTGGAGGCCGAGCGGGAAACCATTGAAGCCAGACTTCCTTCACTGGATTAATCCAAATATTCTGCCTATAAAAAAAGCCCTCCAGAGAGGGCTTTTTTTATATTGGGTTCAGGTCATTATTTCATGATCTGCACCTTGCGGGTCTGAAGTCCGCTATAGGTAAGGATATGAACGAAGTAGAAACCATTGCGGAATTCAGCCACGTTCAGTTCCAGACGCTGGCCATTGACCGGTGAGGAAAAAACGACCTGTCCAAGCATGTTGATGATACGAAGCTCACGGATCATTTCATTGGACACGATGTTCAGCATGACCCTGGCGGGGTTTGGATACAGATTAAGGGTGACCTCCTCATACTGGGGCACCGTTGTGGGGTCGGTCAGATAACCGAACCAGTCATCGACCACCATAGGTCCTGTGACTTCCAGCGTGCGGTTATCGCCGCCTGCCCATTCACCGTCATTATAGGAAGGTCCATTGAAATACTTGTATTCATAGGTTCCTGCGGGCAATTCCATAGTGAGGGTAAAGATGTACACATTGTCGGTGGGATTGAGCAGCTGGGCTTCTTCCAGGGTGCCTGGCTCGGCCCAGTTGATGTCAGGGAATGAACCTGTAATGTAATAGGTTCCGGCACCGGGTTCAAAGTCAGGTGCATAACGGGCATTGAGATTGAAGGTCACATCAAAGCGTTCCTGGATGATGGTAGCCTGGACGGTTTGGTCGGCGCCAGCTACAGTGACTTCACCCGTTACGCCCTGGTAACCTTCTTTGGCCACGCTGTAGGCATAGGTGCCATTGGGGGCTGAATAGGTATAAACGCCTGCTTCCAGGGTTTCGTCGTTGATTGTGATGGTTGCACCTGTCACGTCATTGCCGTCCTGATCCTTTACCTCAAAACTGATGTCGTAATACATGACTACCGGCAGCGATATTTCGGTGGAAACCAACCAGTTGTCGGGAGACAGGGGGTCGTTGTTTGCCAGCCTTGAGCGGCTTGCCAGGTACCCATCTGTTTCCAGGACGGCGAAGTACCAGTTTCTGCCATCTTCGTCCAGGTCAATGGCCAACCAATCCTCGGGCAGCCAGGACGGGTCAATGGGGTCGACCACTCCTTCAGAAAAGTCTTCTGAAAGCACCAAGGCGGGATCGTCACCCGTGCGCAAGGCAGTAATCTCAACATTATCGATCACCAGACGCTCCATGCCTGTAACATTATGGTGACGGAAAGCCACGCGGATTTTGGTGTTCTGGTACCCTGAAATTTCAACCGTACGGTTCTGGTATTCCCAGGCCGGGGTTTCCGTATTCAGGGTCTCTTCAAATACCATTGTAAAATTCTCAGGTTCGAAGACATATTCTTCTTCCTCAATAGGCATAGGTGCAATCCAGACACTGTAATGCTCCGCACGGTTCTGGGCGTTTTCAGCGGTGGCGGCCACATCCCAGGAAAGCAGGATGTTGTTGAAGATGGCGGGGTCTTGCACCAGCTCAACGTTTACAAAAACGTTGGCGTCGACCACGGTTAACAAGCCTTCGTAGGGGTAGAACCCTGAGCGTGAGACTACGTAATCATAGAAGCCGGGGGTGGCGTCAAAGGTGTATTCGCCGACAGGCATATCCTCCCCATCAATACTTACCACGGCATCGGTGATGAGTTCACCCATGGTGTCGAAAACGGTAAAGGTGACCAGGTATTCCTGATCAGCGCCCGTATTGAAAGAAACTTCAATGGAAAGATCGGTATCATCCACGGTGAAGGCGCCACTGGAGGTGAGGTAGCCTTCTTTTTTTACAAAATACTGATATTCGCCGGGGAAGAGCTCGAAGTTGTACAATCCTGAATCATATTCATTGCCGTTGAGGGAGATGATGGCATCGGTCACGGGGTTTTCGCTGCTATCCTCAACTACAAAGTCCACATTAAAGGGGTCGACAATGCGCAGGTCGTCGAAATAAAGGGCGCCGGATTCACCTGCCATTTGACCACTCCAGGTGAGCTGGAAGCTGTCGAAGTAAATGGTGTTTCCGCTCCATTCTCCATTTCCGTTTACCCATCCGATGACGGGATCCTCGGAGAGGCGCCAGGTGATGCGCTTCCAGCCCACCCAGTCAATTACAAACCACTGAGATCCTTCCAGCTCGTTATTGCCGTTTTCGCGGGTCATAAAGCGAAATTTATTCCCTGAGCCATCCCCATACACAAAGGCCTCAATGGCTTGGTCGGGCAGGAAAGTCCGTTCAGGAACGTTGGCATCTCCGGCAGGCATATGTTGCCTGATCAGGTGGTGGATCAACCCGGGTTCATAGGCAATAGAGGTATCCCACTTATAGGCCAGTTTCATTGAGCCTGTGCTGTTGGTGGCGGGGTTTACGATTTCGGTTTCGTGTTCCCTGTAAGTCATGGGCACCCCGCCTTCTTCCAGGATAATCCCAATGGTACTGCCGCTCCCATCCGTTGGCCACCATAGGGAAACCCCCATCTCGAAGTCATCAATGTAGCGGAAGTTTGGGTTGTCCTCTTTGGGTGTTTCTGCATAAGCCTTTGAAAAGCCTGTCATCAACAGGGCCAGCAGCACCCAGGTAAGAATGGTAAATTTGGTTTTCATGCGCTTGGTTTTTGGTTATTAATCAATATCGGTTATTTGTAAAGTTATGGAAAAAATGGTGTATGGGCAAGATGCCCGTACGTCTGCGTTTAATTTACGGAATGACCTGAATCATTGTATGTTTTAAGCCCTGTTCAGTATGTATCCTTAACAGGTATAATCCCTGTTCCAAGCCTGAAAGGCTTAGTTTGAAATGATTCTGAGAAGGCTCCCTGCTCATGATGATTCTGCCATCGAGCCCTATGAGCTGCAGTGAGCGTATTATCCACAGGGATTCAACATTCAGTTCATCGCGGGCAGGATTAGGATACACTTGCAAATCCTTAAGGCTGAGTTCGGGAACTGAGGTGTCGTCTTGATGCACCGTAATCAGGGTTGTTACTTTCAGTTCCAGGGGCGGATTGGCCTGATCGAGTTCAGCGGGGAGGTCGAAAAGGCCTGTGGCGGCATAATCTCCTGCCGCGAATGCATCATAACCGGCAATGGACCAATCAAGGCTAACGGTAAAGTTCAGGCCGGGATAACTGCTGACGAGTATTGTTGTTTCAGGCAGTATGGAAAGGACCTCTTCTTCGGGGCTTCCGAAGGACACCTCCAGGGGATCCACGGGCAGAATGCTCTGCAGAAAAGGTTTTCTTACCGTTACGTTAGCGGTGACCTGAAGGGGTGTTTCGGGATCAGATTGGTCTACCCCTGTTGGAAGGGCAAAGGTGGCTGTCGCCAAGTAAGTGGAAGGGGAAAAGGCATCATAGCCTTCAATATTCCAGCTTAGTCCAACCAGGTGGTTATTACCAAAGGAGTCCATTATGGTTGTGCTGGGCTGCAATTCACCCAGGGCTACAGCCTGGCTGGTGCCAAAAGAAACCGAAATGTCATCCACAGGGTTGATGCCGGCTATCACTGCCGGCTCCTGAATTACCTCCACCTGGTCAAGCATAAACATATGGCTATCGTTGGAGACATACTGTATGGCAAAACGGATGACCTGGCCTGCGTAGTCCCCCAGGAAGAAGGAGAAGGGAGTCCAGCCGGTTGGGGCTTCCAGGAAATCGCCAGGGGAAACGGTTTCAAATGCCCCGGGGTTGAAGTTGAAGACAGGGTTATCGTCCACCATGACCAGCACCCTGAAACGTTCCAGACCCCATTGATCGGAAATGGACTTGGCATTAAACTTGAGCAAACTGTTTTGTGTAGCCAGCATCTGGGGAGAGATCAGCCATTTGTTATCGCCAATGATTTGCGACTGCATGGCGATCAGGTATTTTTCGCCATCAAAGGCGGGATGGTTGTCGAGGATGGGGTCTTCTGTCATCGCCGGGTTTAGCACTTTAAAGGCGTAGGCAGTGCCAGCACCCGGGAAAGTAAACCCATCGGGAATGTGGGTTGGAACCTCCTGGACATCAATTGTAATCCACGGGAAAAGGTCAGTAGAAAAGTCTTCATAACCCTCAAAACTTTCAAACAGCGTTGTGGGGAAAGCTACCGGGTCCTGTTTTACGAAGCGCAGATCGTCAATGTACAGGGAACCCTGTGTGTCGGCATCCGCAGCATAGCGCAAATGGAAGCTGTCAAAATAGAAATTTTGACCTTCCAGTATCCCGTTTCCACTTACCCATCCTAACACCGGATCGTTGGTCAGGTCCCATGACAACAGTTTCCAGCCCACCCAGTTAACGGTTATCCAGGAGCTTCCTTCCAGTTGATTCAGCCCGTCGCGGATCATAAAACGAAACTCGTTACCAGATCCATCGCCAAAGAGGTAGATTTGCAATACATCATCTATGTTGAAACGATTGTTGTTCTGCGAGGCTGTGGCGGGGAGATACAGGCGAATAAAAGGGGTTCCTTCAAAGGTCGTGTCCCAGGCATAATCCAGTCGCATGCTGCCTGTGCTTGCTGTGGTGTGGTTCACAACCTCCACATCGGGGTAGCGGCCAGTAAGCTCGGTGATGATGCCTGTGGTTTGCCCTGCTTGCTGTGGATGCCACCAGTTGACAATGCCTGCATCGAAGGAGTCGATCACGGTTAGCTGGCTAATGGGTTGTTCCAGGAGGTAAAACCGTATATTGAAGGCCTCGGTAAGGTTATTGAAGTCATCAGAAAGCCCTGCAGCCACCTGGGCAATGTAAACCAGGCCGGGATCCAGGTCTGCGATGGGGAAAAAATGCAGGATGCTTTGCCCATTAATCACTTTGTGGTGAATGACGCCCGGCACAGGATCTCCCCCTGATTCGGGAACGAGGGTGATGGCATTGGAAGCAATGCTGGAATCCAAAACAGGCTCATCAAACAACAGCCTGATGATAGGTCTGAGCTCACGGGCTGGTTCATCTTCCGAAGGGGAAAAAGCGATTAATTGGGGCGGGGTACTGTCCGCTTCCGAAGTAGTAAGGTCAAGGGTGAAATCACCGCCTTCCGTTCCGTCACCATCTCCATCCAGGTATTGCCCGGTAAGCAGGTTCTGCGCAATAGTCCCGTCGATAGTAAGCACATAGGGGGTTACATATTCGAGTTGACTGGTATTCACCCTCAGTATAAACTCGTTTTGCCAGGAGAAGGAAAGGGCAGAAGGGGGATTCATGCTGATCGCTTCCTCCACACTGGCCTGATTCATCTTACGGCTAAAGCTTATTTGAAGAATGGTTCCTGGTACCAGGTTGGAAAGAGAACCCGCAGGCTCAACAGAGGTTACCACAGGAGGCACTGAGGAGGTTAGCTGAACATCCAGAAAACTGAGGTTCTGGGCAATGTTGCCCTCCAGGTTTGAGGCAATAGTGAGGTTTGCCTGGTGGGTGTTGTAATCCTCAGAAGAAAACACCACCTCCACGGTGTTCAGGGGCTCCAGGTCTTCGATAAAATAGAAGCCATTGCTGAGTTCGTCAGGATTGTTGCTGTACTGATTAAACAGCGACTCATAGGAGTCGGTGACGTAAACCTCTTCGCCAATTGTAACGGTAATGCCGTTGAGGGGTTTCTGGGTTTCGATATCTCTGATAATGCCTGTGGCCACGCCAATAGGCGGTTTGTTAACATCATGGAAATCCAGAATGGTCCATAAAGCCGCGAGGGCTTCCAGTTTTTTCCATTCGGCATTCATATTGCGCTGCTGCTGAGTAGGATTGGTGTGGAAGCCCCCTTCGCTGAGCAGTGAGGCCATTGTGCTTACCCTGTTGACATACAGGTAAGGAAACTGGTTGTCGTGGTGATATACTTCACCCTGGTAAAACACCCTGTCGGCGTAGTTTCCGCTGGTGGGAATTCGCATGGCCCCCGGGAGGTTCACGTTCAGGATGTCTCCGTAGGCTTTTCCTCCCTGAGGGGTCTTTTCAACGGTTACTCCATTGCTACGCCATCCCCCGTAAAGCATAAGCGTACGGTTTGACTCAGGGGCCCCTGCATCGCTGTGGATGGAATAATAGAAGTCAACCCCCAGGGTGTTGGCTTCATCCACCCGTTCGGTGAGGGTAATGTTGTCCTGGTCGGTTTCGCGTGCCACAAATACGGCTTCAATATCGGTATGCTCCAACAGGTAGTGGCGCAGGGCCAGACCCACTCGCAGCACCTTTTCTGCTTCAGAATAACCAAACAGTCCCATGTTTTCGGTCTGGGCATGCCCCTGGTCAATGTAAAGAGTCCAGTCGCTGAGCCCAGTGACCTGGCCTTTGACAGGACTTCCACTGAAAACGGCCAGCCCTGCCAGCATCACCCACATAAGGCTTTTTACCATCGCTCGAAGGAAACTCATTGTTGATTTCATGACACTTCCAATTTTGATTATTAAAAGCCCAGACTGAGTTCAAGGATATATATGCCGCCATCTTCGGGGTTTTCAAAAGCAATGTACTTGCCATCGGGTGATACTGAGGGGCTTAGGGTCACCATGGGGATGTGTTCGGTCAGGTTGTATTCGGCCCCGCTTTCTGTATCAAGGGCATACAGGTCCCCTTCAATGACCCTGTGCCCATCGTCAGTGGTCTTCATAACCACCAGGTATCTTCCGCCAGGGGCCCATGAGGGGCGTTCGCTTCTTCCCAGGTGTTTCAGGCCACTGCCATCGAGGTTTACAACGTACAAACCCTGACCTGCGACCTGGAATGCCATCCTGCTGCCCTCTGCTGAGAACCTGATGTTGAGTATGGTCTTGTCACCAAGGTCAGCCAGTATCTGGGGGTCTTTTTGCCCTGCCACAAAACGGCAAATTTTCCCGTTAAGGGGGTAGAGTACGGGCTCTTCGGCCTGTATCACAGGGCCTCCCAGGGGAGCTTTGCCGCTTTCAAGCAATTGCAGCTCCTCGTTTAGTATTACTGCCACGTGCAGGTCGCGGTGCGCCCATTGCGGCAGGCTGTTTATCCCACGGCTGGGTTCCGCCAAAACCCTTCTTTCCCCTGTCTCAATGTTGACCAGTTCAACAGACTGAAACCTGCGCGTATCCCTGAAAACAGAGGGCCGCATTAAAATGGTCCTGGAGTCAGACGACCATGAGAAGCCAAATCCTGCCCCTTCTGCATCAGAAATCTGCAAGAGATTTGAACCGTCGGCCCTGGCAATCCACAAGCCCATGTACTTCGCTGAGGTAAACGCCACAAATTGTCCATCGGGTGACCAAACCGGATTGAGCCAGGCATTTCCATCGGCGGGGATAAGTAGGCGGGGAGGGCCTATGGTTGCAGGCTGGGCTGCCAGGTTCTGGCAGCAAAAAACCACAAGGGCTGCCATGGCAATGTATAATCGGGCTGTTCTCATAACGCGCTTTTTTATGGGTTGATTTTGACCAGTTTAAAAGTAAAACGGGTGTTGCCTGAAGCGGTCACCACCCCTGTGTAGAAACCCGGCAACAGGCTACGGATGTCTATTTCATCAAGTTTGTTCATCTCATTCCGTTCCAGCATCATGACACGCTGGCCGCTTGTGTTGTACAGAGATATGTTGCGCTGCCCCAGCTCCTGTGGATAAGGCAGATATGTGCGGTTTTGCGAAGGGTTGGGATAAGCCCCGAGCACCTTATGGGACAGGTCTTCAACAAAAACGCCTGAAGCAGAAGTGAATTTTATCACTGGCGACCATCTTCCCGAGCCACAGGCGTTGGCCCCAGCAACTCTTAAATAATGATCGGTATTGGCATTGCTGAGGCTGAGGTTGAAGATGTTTTGGGTGATTCCCGTTTCATTTACCACCAATGATCCCTCTGAGAATGTGGGGTCAAGAGCCACCTGCAGCTCATAGCTGGTGGCTTCTGGAAGGTAACTCCACTGGGCCACAGCTAGCAATGGAACGTTTTCGTCCTCCTGCTGGGGCGAGTTCACCGAAGGCGTAGAAGGGAAACCTGTAACAAAATTATCGGGTACCGAATAAGAGCCCTGCGTTCCATCCCTGGCCATCACACGATAGTAATAGGTTTGCTGCCCCTCGAAGGTGTTGCGGTCAATGGAGAAGTAGTGCTCCCCGAAGACAGGGCTCTGGTACACCACCAGGTTATCATTGGAATTGGTAAATAACAACAATTGGTATGCTCCTATCCCTGGCATCTCCTGCCAGAAGATCTCATCGTCCTGGCATACGGTAGCTCCGTTGAACAGGTTCAGGGATGGGGCATCAAAGGGATTGTATTCCAGGTAATCGGATGAAGGTCCAATGGAATGGTCCCCTGAATATTCTGCCACGGCAAAATAGGGATAGTTTCGATGAAGGATGCTGCTGAAATTATTCTTGAAAGCTACCTGGACAAAGTCAGCTCCATTGTCCTTGGTAGGAGGTGGCAGTTCATTCCAGCCATAAACGATAAAGCGGTCTGACTCCGAATCCATACTGAGAACGGCCACCGTGGGGTCTTCTGCCAATGATGCTACACTCATGAGCTCAGGGATTTGTGGTTCAGGGCTGTCTGTCCAGGCCAGGATAGGGAATACCGTTTTTTCGGAAAACAAATCTTCTGCCAGGAAACCTGCCAGGTCCTTGTCGGGTCGCAGCAAACTGTTGGTGTTATAAAAAATGAGCCCCAAGCCATCGTTAAATTCGCTCTCGCGGTTGGCAATGATTTGATTTCCAATTTCGGAAACAGGCCAGTCGTTCTTATCGGTGTAAGGGATTTCGTTGTAAACTTCAATGCCAAATTCAACCCAACTCTTTGTGTTTGTAGGGGCTTCTTCAAATTTGTTGGGATATATCCTGTAAGCTGCAAGGCTTGGATAATGGTGACGGCCATAGCGCTGAGCCTGCCACCCCCACCATTCAGTCAGAGTGACAAAATCCTGGCTCCCGCCAATCTGCCAGTACAACTGCGGAGAGATATAGTCAATGCTTCCTTCTTTAAGCCAGGCCAGGGGGTCACAATTGATTGTGGCCCAGTTGTTGTTGCCCGAAATGCCGGGGGGGAGCGTGGTTTCGTAGTATTGGGCCACAAGGGCATTGGTGGTATAAATTCCAGCAGGACTTACCCCAAACATTAGGTTTGGATTCATTTCCTTAATGGTATCGTTTACCTCGCGAATCATATTGTTGACCGATGCTCGGCGAAAATCACCGCGGGTATAGGTCTGGAACAGGGGCCCGCTGTAGTACTGGCTGATGAATTCCGCGGTGCCATAGGTGTCATAAGTTGACTGATCATAGCTGTTGGGCAGGTTTGAGGGGTAGAAGTAGTCGTCGAAAATGACCCCGTCAATATCATATTTACTGATGATATCGGCAATGATATTCTTGATCAACTTTGTGGTTTCAGGATGTCCCGGGTCGAAATAAGTGCGGTCGCTATAGGTAATGATCAGGTGGGGGTGGGTTTGTGAATAATCTCCTGGCCGACCTGCAAACTCACCTGCATTGCTCTCAAAGCGATAAGGATTCAGCCATACGTGCAATTCCATACCCCTTTTATGCGCCTCTTTGATGGCCAGGGCAAGGGGGTCATAACCAGGATACACCCCGCGATCGGCTGTGGATGACCCCAGCAAGTGCGACCAGGGCTCAAAAGCAGAATTATAAAAAGCATCGGCAAAAGGCCTCACCTGGAAAAATACCGCATTGATGTTGGCCTCTTCCAACTGGTTGAACATGCTTACCATCTTGCTCTGCTGAGATTGTACCGATCCAAGAGGCGGCCAGTCAATACGGTAGGCTGTAGTAAACCAGGTGCCGCGCATTTCTCGTCCGGGTTGGCCTAATGAAATGAGAAATGAGAAATGTGAAATGAAAAATAACAGTAGAACTTTCTTCATAAGTTGTTTTGGTTATAAAATGGGGAAGCGTCTTCATTCGGGATGACGCTTCCCCAATACGTGCGGTTTACCTTTTTACGTGGTCAATACCAATGCCGTAAGGAATCATTCCGGTAATGAAAAACCCGGGTTCTTCGCTGCCGTCCATCTTGTAACGCTTGACCCCTGACAGCGAGCCATCACCAATAATTTCCCCTGAAGTGTTTACATCATCCTGATGGCGGAAGGGATAGTAGATATACCCACCTTCGCTGTCCACCACGATGCTGGTTACATAGGTTCTTTCAGATTCGCCACCCTGCATGGAAAAGTTGGCCAGCTCATCAATCAACTGGATGTTGGAGCCGTCGATTTCGCTGACATACAGGCCTGGATTATAACCTCCGCTGGCGTTGTTGACCGCGAAGTAGATCTTCTGGTTTTGTGTGTCAACCTCAAAGGTCCTGATCTTAAGGGGATAGAGGTTGTCGATCTTGCCGATAAAGGCACCCAGGAGTGTAAAACGATACAATCCCTGGCCTGTCCCGTGTTTGCTGTACCATATCTCATTGTTTACGATCCGTACCGTTCCGTCGGTCCAGCCATAAGTGCTGGAGACACCAAGAAGCTCGGCCATTTCTGCTGCTACAGCCCACACATAGGGGGTTGGGTATTGGCCGTTGACTTCGGAATAGTGAATGCGTCGAACACCCTGGAAGCGGTCAAGCCAGTAAACAAATCCATTTTCGTCCACTGTGGAAACAAAGGGGTCGTCGATATAGGTTTGTTCCAGCAGACTGGGTGAAGTAATGGTGTAGCGGTTTCCTCCTTGTAAATTGGTGGTGAAGATTTGACCATCAGGTGGAGTGTCTGTGGGTGAGAAGCGAATGTTGTCGCCTGCCACCGAGATTATCAGCCGATCCTGGAAGACACTAACCGAGAGGGGGTGCAGTCCAACGCCAATGGGGAGTTCCTCCTCGGGAGCTATAGCACCCGAATAAAGCATTTTTTTGTAAAGCCGCTGGTCAAGGGCATTGGTGATATATAGGGTCTTGGCTATTTCGGCCTGTACATTGATGTTTACACTTGCGGTGAGGGTCTCAACCCCGTCAAACAACTCCAGGGTGACAGTGTATTCCCCCGGAGGATTAAAACTGGTTTGGGGCATTGCTTCCGTTGAGGTTTCCCCGTTTCCGAAATCCCATGCGTAAGTTACTTGTTCCATAAGGTCGGCGTACTGAAAATACTCCACCCAGAAGGTAACAATGTCATCGTAAACGATTCCCGTGGGTTCATAAAGAATCCTTGGCTGGGGCTTAACCACCGTAAATTGCTTGGTATGAATCGACTCCTTGCCGTCAGCAATAACTTTGAGGGTGGCCGAATATTCATCTGGAATAGCATAAAAAACCCCCTCGGGCTGAATGGCGGTAGTCGTGCTGTCTTCTGTAACCTGCCCGTTTACCACAATGCGCCCTCCAGGGAAGGTCCAGTAGTAGCTTTCCGCATTCTTCGATCCGTTGATAAACCTTACGGTGGCTGGCGCGGATAGATTGTCGGCATCTTGTATGGTGAAGTAAGTAGTCACCTCGCCCCATACTTTCTCCTCTTCTTCGTCGCAGGCCACCACAAACAAGGCCATGAAACCAAGGGCGAGGATAAATTTTGCAAAATTTTTCGGGTTCATATTTGCATCTTTTTTGATTACTCAAGGATCTTGAAATTGCGCAAGGAGGTAGCACCGGCATTGGTAACCGAAAGGGTGGCAACCGATTCAATGGTTCCTGTTGTGGTATCCTCTACACTGGCTTCCGACAAGTACTCGATCAGCATTTCACGGGTCATGTTTTCCTGTACATAAGTAAACCCCGCTAGGGTCAGGTTTCCTGTATAGAAGCCCTGATCGTCAAACTCAAAACAATTGGCTGGGGCTGAAGGGAAAAGCATCAGCACCATTGAGCGATTCATTTGGAGGCTTAGTTGGGCCAGCATGAACCTGAAGGTCTTGTCTGACATTTCATCCACCACCGCGTTTCCGCTGAGGTTGGAAAGCGTGAAATCAGCAGGCACAATAAAGGGATGCTCGATCACATAAGCGTTCTCAATGGTTTGATAATAGAGGTTCAGTGAGGTGCCTTCCTCGGGAAAGCTTTTGATCAAAGTCCTTTCGATTTTTATGGTGTCGGGCTTATGTTCAGCGCTAAGAGTCACAGGCTCACCATCTGCCACCATGACCAATTTCAGGGAATATTTCTTGAATTTTATTCCGCTGTAAAACAAGGAAATCTCCTTGATGTCATCATTGACGGCCCAGCAAACACTGCGTAGTGCAAGGGTATCATTCACCTTGGCATCAGGCATCTGCGCCAACAGGTTGAAGGGAGTCACATTGCCTGTTAGCGACCCTTGGTTGGCAATGGGGTCGTTTTTTTCGCAGGCCATCAATCCGATGCCTAGCGTAAAAACCAGGCTTATATTTCTTAACGTCTTCATTGCAGCGCGTTTTTTAATTTGACAATGTTGAATTCACAACCCACCATAAGGGAGTCACCACCCAGGTGTCCTCCCTGGCGCCCAGGCGTTCAATCTCATTGGGATTGTAAATGTATTCGGTCTGGGGGTCGTAGGGCAAGCGTTGTATCCACTGCCCGTCGTATAGTTCCAGTGCGTTTTCAGGATACTGAAGGCCGGGATAAGCCTGTGTCGAGTATTTGTAGCGGCGCATGTCCACCCAAACTTCGGGCTGGAAGTAGAGGGCAATGTACTTTTGCATCATGATGTCGAATATCTCCAGTTCATCAGCATTTTGAGCCACTGCAGGGGAGTTGCTGTAAGGAATATAGGCTTCAGGGACTCCCAGTCGGTTAAAGTTCCGCTGAATCCCGTTCAGGTATGCCTGCCAGGCGCGGCCCCTGTCATTTGCATAAAAGGCAGCCTCGGCTTCAATGAAGTAAAGCTCTTCATCAGTAATCAGGATCAGGGGTGAGTTGTCGCTGGTCCAGTAACCATTGTACAGCACCGCAAAATCATCCATGCTTAAGGCTCCAATGCCTGCACTGGCAGGGATGGAGAAATAATTCCCGTTTTTTCCCGGGGTGGTCAGTTTATAGAGGCGTGGATCGTGTGCTCCCGAGAGGTTCATGGCATTCATAAAGAAGTTAGTATGGACCGAATTGGTGAGCATGTTCCTGATGTCGGCAAAGTCCCATTGGGGATTTGCCCTGGCGGGGCCCCAGAGGTTGATCTCCCAGTCGTTGGCGGCTTGGTCGGGGAAGGCATACAAGGGCTCGCTCCAGCCTGGCCTGGCCTGGTCAATGGCATCGAGCACAGCCTGGTAACCACCCTGAAAATTGGCTGTGTGAAGCAGCATGCGCGCCCGAATGGCATGGGCAAAAGATTTCCAGTTGGTAAGATTTCCTGCAAAGATATGGTCTTCATTGCTGGTCATGGCCCTATTTTCAGCCGAGGCTTGATCCAGGTCAGCAAGCCCCTCGGTCAGCCATTTGTTCACTTCCATGTAAACCGTGTCCTGAGCATTGTACCTGGGGTTGTAGTCCCCTGAAAAAGCATCCAGCACTGGCATGTCACCAAAGAGGTCGGTGGCCGTCAGGAAAGAAAAGGCCATCATGATCTTACCAACACCAGCATAGTTTTTCGATCCTTCTTCCTGGGCAAAAAGGATCATTTTATTGGCATTGCCCGCCACATCAAAATAATGTCTGCGCCAGGCGTTGATCCTAAGCACGCTGCGGTAGTCCCAGCGGTCTTTTACAGCGTGGGTGCCATATTCAGTCGTGACATACTGGGTGATATAGGCAGTGGTTTCCCCATGGGCATAGTGGGCGTAAGCCATATTGCCCAAAACGGCGGGTAGCATGTAATTTGGCGTTGTAGTCTCATCGCTGTCGAGCGAGGTGTTTACATCCAGGAAGTCTTCACAACCCCAGAAGATAAATGCACTTAAAAAGAGAATGAAATATTTCTTCATGGCGGTTAGAATTTAAGGTTTAAACCAAAGGTTACTGCTTTTCGCGGAGGCACTTGGAAGTAGTCAACCCCCATTGTGCCTGCGCCACTTGCTCCTCCGCCCGGCCCCGCATTGTTCACTTCAGGGTCTCCGCCCGAATAATTGGTCAGCAGCAAGAGGTTCTGGAAGTTCACGTTAAGGCTTGCATCCTGAATTCTTATCCTTGAGAGCCATTGCCTGGGAATATAATACGTCAGACTCACATTGCGGAGGCGAACCCAAGCCACCTCTTCCACGAAATTGGTACCTGCAAGGATATAGTAGTTATTAAAAAAGGTCTGATTCATCACTATGGGTTTGGTGTTGGCAGCATAAGAACCGTCAGGCATTTCCACTACCCCCTCAAAAACAAATTCCTGATTACGGTATTCCTCCATCATGACATGATTCCCGCTCGAGATCAGAAACTGGCTCGTGGCATTCAGCAACTGCGCTCCATAAGCCCCGTCGACAAGGAACGAAAACTCAAGGTTCCCGTAACGGAAATCATTTGAAAAGCCATAATACAGCTTTGGCTCACGGTTGCCAATATACCGTTTCTCCGAGTCAATGAATGGGTAGCCGTCTTCATTAACGATCACCTGTCCTTCATCATTCCGCTCGTAATCGGTTCCCACAATGCCAAACAAGGCCTCGCCCAGCCACGAACTGGCAATGGCCTGCGATGAAACTTGTCCATAGGTTACGGGAAATTCTACCAGGTCGCCGAACAATTTGGTGAGTTTTGAGCGGTTTCCAAAACCGTTTAGTGTAATTTCCCAGTGAATATCCTCGGTTTTTAAGATACGGGTGCCAAAAAGGAGTTCTATACCCTTGTTCTCGACCGAGCCTGAGTTTACGGTTTGAAGAATTGCCCCCGTTACAGGCGTTACCCTGGGCTGAATGATCTGGTCATTCGATTCCCGCTGGTAATAAGTGAAGTCAATGGTAAACAGCCCGTTCCATAAACGCAAATCGGTCCCGATTTCTATTTCTTTTGTGATTTCCGGCCTCAGGATGGGGTTTCCTGCAAAAGCACCGTTTTTCCAGCCTCCCCCGATGCCGTAAAACTGCTCGAGGGTTTGAGTCAGGCGGTGAGGCGGGGCATCCTTACCTACCTGGGCAAAGCTTGCCCTGAGTTTGGCGAAGGAGAAGACCCTTGCCATTTGCCCATCCAGCAGTTCGCTGAAGATAAAGGCGGCACTGTACGAAGGATAGAAGAAAGAACGGTTGGCAAAAGGAAGGGTGGAAGACCAGTCATTCCTTCCTGTGACTCCCAGGACAAGGAAGCGGCCGTAATCAATGGTAAGGTCTCCAAACACCCCGATGATCCTTCTGTTTGCTGTTGACTGACTGTTTCGTATCTCACGTAAGTTGTTGATCGAATGCAGGGTGGGGTTGCGGAAACGCTCTCCTTCCACAAAGGTGTTGCGTGCAAAGTCCGACTGCAGGTTATGTCCCGCAAGGGCTGTCACCCGCAGTTTATCCGTGAAGTCATAATCGGCTGTCACCACCAGAGTCGAGGTGATCTTCTCGCTCTCCCTGTCAAATTCGCTGATGGCACCTTCATAGGCTGCCGATCCAGCCGACCCTGGCTCGCTGACGGCTTTGTAGTGCTGCTGGAAGTAATCCCGCCCCGCAGTATAGTTTACTGTTAGCCATTCAAGAGGCTGGTAAGTAAGGTTAAAGGAGTTGATGTTGCGGCTTACATTGTCTTTGCGCACCTGGTGATAAGCGCTCCACATCGGGTTGTCAGGGGCTTCTGCCAGATTGCCGCTCAAGGGGATCCAAACATTGCGTTCGCTGCCGTCCGTGTTCAGGTAATCCACCATATTGTCCCAGCGTGGCCAGCGGTACACATTCATCAACCAGCCCCCGCTGGCGCTGAAAATCCCCGTCTGGTTATTGGTTTTCATGATGCTGGAAGAAGTCGTCAATGAGATCTTTGGGGAAATTTTTAGGGTCCCCGTCAGCATGGCCGAGTTTCTTCCGTAAAAGGTGTTGGGCACAATTCCGTCATCCCCCAGACTGGAAAGCGCCAGGTAATAAGTCATGTTGGATGTCCCCCCGCTGACGTTGGCATCTACCTTATTGGCCATCCCTGTTTCAAAAAAATTGCCCAGGTTATCGTAGGCGTGGTCGCTACGGAGCAGGGGAGGGCCCCAGTGTGAGAAAGTGCGGGGGTTGAATAGCCCCGCTGATCCTGTTGAATAGTTATTTTGCACCTGGTGCAGAAGACCCACCTGTGAAAGGGTGGTGGAGGTGGATAATCCAACCGAGATGGCCCCTTCCTTACCCCGTTTTGTTGTGATGATAATGGCCCCGTTGGCGGCGTCAATCCCATAAAGGGCCGCGGCTGCCGCCCCCTTGAGAATCGACATGGACTCAATGTCGCTGGGGTTAATGTCTGCCGCTCGGTTTGTGGTCCCTCTGACCGAGGCATTGGAAATGGGAATCCCGTCGATGACGAATAAGGGCTGGTTCTCCCCATCCACGGAAGTGGCTCCGCGCAGGATGATCTCTGAGGCTGCCCCGGGAGCACCCCCTGTAGAGGTGATCTGTACCCCCGAAACCCTTCCCTGAAGCGCATTAACCAGGTTCTCCTGTCGCGACGAAAGGATGTCCTCCGAGTTCATATTCTGCACATTATACGTCAGGGTCCGTACTTCTCGCTCAATTCCCAGGGCAGTGACCACTACCTGTTGAAGGGTGGTGGCCGATGGAACCAGCGCAACATTAATGACGCTGCGTTCGCCTACCTGTTCCTCAACGGATTCCATACCCACAAAACGGAAGATCAGCACATCCGCTGGCGAAGCGTTGATCTGGTACCTGCCGTTGATGTCGGTTGTGGCCCCAGTGGTAGTGCCCTTGATCAAAACCGTAACCCCTATGAGGGTGGTGCCATCCAAAGCATCGGTGACCGTCCCTGTCACCTGCCTCGCCTGGCCCAGCAACTGGACGGTCATCAGGAGCATAAGGCCCAGTAAAACAAGAGTCTTCTTCATGATAAAAGCATTTGTTGTTTTTTGGTTTGCATGATCCGGCGTTTATTTTTTATTTCCTCAAAACAATATTACTCATTTTTTTGCCTGATTACTTCCAAGGCATCTTTAACCGAGCCGTGTTTCAGTAAAAGGGTTTTTGCTGCTTCATATTCCAACCCCAGCTCTTCCATCAGCATCCGTGTCCCGCGCTGTACAAGTTTCTGATTGGTTAGTTGCATGTTCACCATTTTGTTGCCTTTTACCCTGCCCAGCTTGATCATAATGGTGGTGGTGATCATATTCAGGATCATCTTCTGGGCGGTGCCTGCTTTGAGGCGGGTGCTGCCTGTGACGATCTCGGGACCTACAATGGCTTCAATGGGATATTCGGCTTCCTTGGCAACCAGTGAGTTGGGATTACAGGTGATGCAGCCCGTCAGGATTCCGTTAGCGCGGGCCTGGCGCAGCCCTCCCACAACATAGGGGGTGCTGCCCGATGCAGCTATTCCAATAACGGTGTCAAGCTTGTTGATATCTCTTGCCTTCAGCTCTTCCCAGGCTTTGTTCAGGTCATCTTCAGCTGCCTCCACAGCCTTACGCAGAGCCTGATCGCCCCCTGCTATCAATCCGATCACCAGCCCCTCGGGCGCCCCAAAGGTGGGAGGCAGCTCAGAGGCATCCAAAACCCCTAAACGTCCACTGGTGCCTGCACCAAGATAAAAGATCCGACCTCCGCCTTGCATCCGCTCAATGATCTTGCAAATCAAGGCTTCGATCTGGGGCAAGGCCTTCCTGACCGCCACGTGCACCTTGGCGTCTTCCTTGTTGATGGAGGTGATCAACTTACTCACCGTCATCTTTTCCAGATTCTCAAACTGGGATGGCGACTCGGTGATGCTTAACTGGAATTTGCCACTACCTTCAATCTCGGCCATGAAGACGAAATATTACAGCTTTCTGTTAAAGTTACGGTGAAATTCAATAAGCCCCTTCATGGGATCCTGGATAATTTCTCCCGGGGTATAACTACACTCCCTGGCCGCTTCTTTCAGAACGGCCGAAAAATGCCATGCAATGCTGCCTGTAAAATGCACGGGCAGATAACGCGCACGTGGATACTGATCAATATTTCTTTTGAAGAAAAACAGGAAAGCGTTTTTTACCAGCGAATACACGGGTTCTTCCTGAATATACCTTGACAGGAAAGGGGTGAAAGAGGCAAGATATCGGTTTGGAAAGGGTTTGCGGTATACCTGTTCCATGATGTCAACGGCGGTTTGGCCAAACATCTCAAGGAACCGTGCCTGCAGGTATTCGGGCATCTGGTTCTTCAGCAGGTCGGATACCAGCTGCCGGCCCATCACCGCCCCGCTTCCCTCATCGCCCAGGATAAAACCCAGGGGAGGAACATGCTGGCGAATCATGCTGCCATCATAATAACCTGAATTGGAGCCGGTGCCAAGGATGGCAACCACCCCTTCTGCCCGCCTGCACAGCGAACGCGCTGCCGCCAGCAAATCGCTGGTTACCTCAATTTTATCCACCTGAAAATAGGCACGAAGGGCTCCCTCTAAAACCGCATTCTTTTCAGGATTGGCACAGCCTGCTCCATAAAAATGAATCTGACGGATGCCCTCCTGCTGAACCACCGAAGCTTCCGAAAGGGTATTCAGGATCTCTTCTTTGGTCTGGTAATAAGGGTTTATGCCTGCGGTCTGGCAGGTAATGCTTTTCTGGCGGCCCTTACCCGATAAGTGCCAATTGGTTTTGGTTGATCCACTGTCGGCGATCAATATCATGCCTTCCCTCCATGTATCCCGGAAGCCGGGCTTTGAAAAACGGGTCCCCCTTACATTCTGCCTTTTTTAAATTCGGTAACCCCTGAAAATACCCCAAACCCCGATAATCAAAATCAATGAATGTCGTTTCTTTGCAAATGTAAAAAGAAAACAGAACGATTAATTAAATTATTTGTAAACCCAGCCCGGTTTTTGCTTCCTACAAAAAGAGTTAATACTTTTGATTGAGAAAACAGAATACCAATTTAATCAAAAATCCCGGCTTGCACAAGGACTGAAAGGCTTAGTTGAAACCTGGCATCATTATAACAAACCGGTGGGCTTTATTGGCTTGCTTCCAAGGGATATTCTGCTACAACACACAGAAAAGAATGCTTTCCAATTCCCTTCTGGAAAATGCCCCGGGGATTGGTAATGGTATTAATTTTGAAATGAACCTTTTGACTATGGAAAAGAAAATTAGTTGTTTTGTACCCGCCGGTGAAGTGGCCGACCTGAAGCGAACCCTTGAAGAACTGATGGCCCAGCCTTTAATTGAGACAGTGATGGTGTTGGGTGATAAGCCTTTAGGCCACCTGCCCGGAGGGGTTACTCTTGTGGAAGTGCCCTCCCTGCATTCTACCCGCGGAGTCAGAGCCATTGCGGGCCTGAGCCAGACTCCCTTCACACTCGTCTATACCAAGACCTTGCCCCTGCGCCTGGGCCCCTTTGCCCTCGAACGTTTGCTCCAGGTAGCCACGGATACCGGGGCAGGGATTCTATATTCCGACCATTACCAGGTGAAGCAAGGGAAGTTGGCCCCCCTGCCCGTGATCGATTATCAGGAAGGCAGCCTGCGCGACGATTTTAACTTCGGATCCCTCTTGCTCTTCCAGACAGAAGCCCTGAAGGAAGCATCCTCTGGGATGAAGGATCATTTTGAGTTTGCCGGGCTGTACGATCTGAGGCTGAGGATTTCTCAAAAACACCTGCTTTTCCGCATCCCCGAATTTTTATACACCGAGGAGGAGACCGACACGCGCCGCTCGGGCGAAAAGATGTTCGACTATGTGGATCCACGCAACAGGGCCGTGCAGATCGAGATGGAGAAGGCCTGTACCACCCACCTGAAGGCCATTGGTGGATTTCTGAAACCTTCCTTTAAGCCTGTGAAATTTGAGCAAGGAAGTTTTCCTGTGGAAGCCTCGGTGATCATCCCTGTAAGGAACCGGGTCAAGACCATCGAAGATGCAGTACGATCCGTCTTTATTCAAAAAACAAGCTTCCCTTTTAACCTGATCGTGATAGACAACCATTCCACGGACGGCACCACAGAGCTTCTGAAAAAGCTTGCCGCTGAAGATGACCGCTTGATCCACCTGATCCCCGAAAGGAATGACCTGGGCATTGGCGGCTGCTGGAACGAAGGGGTCTTTCATCCCCAATGCGGGAAGTTTGCCGTTCAGCTTGACAGCGATGACCTCTATATGGACGAGGAGGTGGTGCAAAGGATCGTGGAGGCTTTCTATGAGCAATTTTGCGCGATGGTGGTGGGGGCTTACCAAATGGTTAATTTCGACCTCCAGGAAATCCCGCCGGGGATCATTGACCACCGGGAATGGACCCCTGAGAATGGCCGGAACAACGCCCTGCGCATCAACGGACTGGGCGCCCCGCGCGCCTTCTACACACCCGTCCTCCGTCAGGTCAGGGTGCCCAATGTGAGCTATGGCGAAGACTATGCCCTGGGACTGGCCATCTCGCGCCACTACCAGATCGGTCGCATTTATGAACCCTTGTATTTCTGCCGTCGCTGGGACGACAATACCGATGCCTCGCTCGACATTGTCAAAATGAATGACCACAACACTTACAAGGACAGAATCCGTACCATTGAACTATGGGCAAGAATGGCCATGAACCGTAAATAAGAGCTGAAGGATGGAAATGTTTGCAGACCACCCGGGAATACTGAACCTGAAGAAACAGGCGGAGGCCCTTTTCGACGACCAGTTGCAGAACTGGGACCTGGCTAAAGCCAACTACCGGAGCCTTCAGAAGGTAGTCACAAAGCACCTGCCCTTTTCTGGTCAGGCCGAAATCCGCGTGCAGTATAACCCCGAGCGAATCTATTCCACTTCCGCCAAAGTCGATCCCAAGTCGGTCAGCGAAAGGCCTTGTTTCCTGTGTCCCGTTTTTTTGCCTCAGAAACAAAAGGCCGTTCCCTTCAAGCACGATTACCTGGTGCTGGTGAACCCCTTTCCCATTTTTCCCAGGCACCTGACCATCCCATATAAAGATCACATCCCTCAGCAATTGTCGGGCAGGTTTAGCGATATGCTCGACCTGGCCCGTGCCCTCGATGATTTTGTGGTGTTCTACAATGGCCCCCGCTGCGGCGCCTCCGCGCCCGATCATTTTCATTTCCAGGCCGGCATCAAGGGCTTTATGCCCATCGATGACGACTTTGAAAAACCCCTGAAAGTTCTGCTGGGCGAACAGAATGGCTCGAAAATATGGAGCCTTGAAAACTACCTCAGGCACATCTTGGTGTTTTCAAGCCCTGACCCCCAATGGCTGGAGGAAAAGCTGTCACATGCCGTCCGGGTCCTTTCGGAATTCGACAAAGGCCATGACGAGCCCATGATGAATGTTCTGGCAAGCTGGAACGATGACCACTGGCGGATTTTCCTGTTCCCACGCAAGGCACACCGACCCTGGCAGTTCTTTGCCGAAGGCCCCCAACAGATCCTGCTCAGCCCTGCAGCCGTCGACATGGGTGGGGTGCTCATCATCCCCCGCCAGGAAGATTTTGACAAACTGAACCTCCAAAGCAGCCAGGACATTTTTTCCCAGGTGACCCTCGAGGCTGAACATTGGGAACAGCTCAAAAGCGCCCTATTAAAATCCTTTTACGATGGGTCCTGAAAAAATGTTCATATTAACCGGTTGGCCAAAAGACTATAACATAGTGGCCGCCAGCCTCAACCAGTGGTGGAAATTTGACAACATTTCTCCCGGCCTGCTCCACGAAAAACTGGAAGGCGATCCAATGGCTGACCCTGAGCTTTGCTTCAGCGCATTCTATGAAGGCGAGCTGGTGGGCCTGCTGTTTGCCGTCAGGCGCGATATCCGGGAACAAGCCCTGGGATACGTGAAACTGATGGGCGTCCATCGCGGATGGCGCAGGAAAGGGATTGGAACCGCCCTGTATCAGCAGGCTGAAAAGGCACTCGCCGCCAAAGGCGCCGGGGTCATCCGCTTGTACGACGTGCCCCTTAATTATTTCATGCCCGGCATCGACCCCCGTTATACCCCGGCCCTGTGCTTTGCCTGGAAAATGGGATTTCTACAGTTTGGGGAAGCGGTGAATATGGTCTCAGACCTGATCCCCCTTGATCTTGACACCTCCTCCGAGGAGAAAAACCTTGAAAAACAGCGTATTACCATCCGAAGGGCTGACCCTGAAGACAAGCCTGCCTTGCTTGAATTGCTTTCTGCCGAATGGCAACTCTGGATCCATGAAGTGGAAATGGCTTTCCGCGATGACCCGCCCTCGGTGCATATCGCCTTTACAGGAAATATACTCCGCGCTTTCTCAGTCCATAATGGCAACAACAAGGGAACCGGCTGGTTTGGGCCTATGGGCACCCACACTGCGCTGCGCGGCAAAGGCGTGGGGAGCATCCTGCTCAAACGATGCCTGGAGGATATGCGCCAACAGGGCCATCAACGCGCCATCATTCCCTGGGTGGCTCCCATCGCTTTTTATGCTCATCATGTGAATGCCCGCATCGACAGGGTGTTCTGGAGAATGGAAAAAGTACTTAAAACCAATATCACAAAATGGAGCCAGTAATCAATGTCGGCATTCTCTTTGCCCCCGAAGTGAAATTTCGTCTGAATGGGAAATTCATCCTTACGGACTCACGAAGAATTTTCGAGGGAGAGGCTTTCGTGAAACTCCTGGACGATAAGCCATTGCTGAGTGTGGAAGGAAAAGGTATCCCGGCGGAATGGCCCCTGCGCTTCGACCCCCTCGATTATGATACTGCCAGCTTCGACCTCCTTGACGTGACCATCGGCATCAATTTCCATTGGGAACGCAAACAGGATCAGCGCTTTCGCGGAAGCCTGGAGATCATCCGCGAAGCTGGTCACCTGACCGCCATCAACAGCATTGACCTGGAAGACTATCTTACCAGCGTGATCTCTTCCGAAATGAGCGCTACTTCCTCGCCCGAACTGTTGAAGTCCCACGCCGTGGTGTCCCGTTCCTGGCTCCTGGCCCAGATGGAGAAAAGCAGAAAGTTGAAACATACCGGATCTTACCAAACCTCCGTTGAAACCTCACAAGAGCGCATCCGCTGGTATGACCGCGAAGACCACCAGCATTTTGATGTGTGTGCCGACGACCATTGCCAGCGCTACCAGGGCATTAGCCATGTGACCAGCCTTGCGGTTGAAGAAGCCATTGCCGTCACCCGGGGACTGGTGCTCAGCTATGGGGACGATATTTGTGATGCGCGCTATTCAAAAAGCTGCGGCGGCATCAGCGAATGTTTTGAAAATGTTTGGGAACCTGTTCATCATCCTTACCTGGAGAAGGTGATAGACAATCCTGAACCCCCTGAAGGCTATGATACGAACCTGACCCGGGAACCGGCCGCCCGCCGGTGGATCCTGGGTCAACCCCCTGCTTTTTGCAATACCCGCGACAAGGAGATCCTTTCGCAGGTGCTAAAGGATTACGACCAGGAAACCGTGGATTTCTATCGCTGGGAAACCAGCCTTAGCCAGCAGCGCTTGCAGGAGCTGCTTTGCGACCGGGTAAATGTCGATGTGGGGGAGGTGCTCGATCTGGTCCCCGTTGAACGTGGCATCTCCGGAAGGCTGATAAAAATGGAGATCAGGGGAACCCGGGGAAATTTCGTCATCGGCAAGGAACTCGAGATCCGTAAGGCCTTGTCGCCATCACACCTCTACAGTTCAGCCATCGTGATCGAAAAGGGCAGGGACCGGAACGGCATTCCGCAATCGTTTACCCTGAAAGGGGCCGGCTGGGGCCATGGGGTGGGCTTCTGCCAGATCGGCGCCGCCGTGATGGGCGCCGGGGGGTATTCTTATCAGGCCATCCTGGCCCATTATTTTACAGGCGCTGAACTAAAAAAACTATATTAGCAGATTCAGGAAAAACAAAAGAAAACAGCCAATGGCAAAAGATAAGATGAAGAAAAGCTCGCCCTGGGCCTGGATACCCACCCTATACTTTGCTGAAGGCATCCCCTATGTGGTGGTGATGACCGTTTCGGTGATCATGTACAAACGCCTCGGTATCTCCAATACCGATATTGCCCTTTACACCAGCTGGCTTTATTTGCCCTGGGTGATTAAGCCCCTGTGGAGCCCGGTGGTCGATCTATTCAAAACCAAACGCTGGTGGATTGTCATAATGCAATTGCTTATAGGCGCAGGCCTGGCGGGGGTGGCCTTCACCATACCGCTGCCTGGATTTTTCCAATACACCCTGGCCTTCTTCTGGCTGCTGGCCTTCAGTTCGGCCACCCACGACATTGCTGCCGACGGCTTTTATATGCTGGGCCTCGACGAACACGAACAGGCTTATTTCGTGGGCATCCGGAGCACCTTCTACCGGGTGGCGATGATCACAGGCCAGGGTCTCCTCATCATCCTGGCGGGCTTCTTTGAAGTCTTCACCGGCCAGGAACCCGTTCAGTTTACCGTGGATGCCCGTCCCGGAGCCATGCAATCCGCTGAACTGAACCCGCTTGATGAAAATTCGTCAGTTGATGAACTCACCTTTTTGGTTTCCAATGAGATGCTCAGCCTTTCCACCGAAAATATTCCATCTGAAATGGCCGATTCCATAAAGGAATGGGTCTCGGCCCAAAACCTTGAGCACGGCTTTGTTATTCCTGAGGCAACAACAGAACAGAAAGAAACCTCAGGGTTTGCCCGGAATGTTTCCGATCCCCTGGCCAACTGGCTGCGGACTCATTTTCGCCGGGACTCCGAACAGGAAGTGACGCCCCAAAACCTCCAGGGGAACATTGGCCTCATTGGCATTACCCTTTCGGTTCCCCCCGAAGCGGGCAAAGAAATCATACTTAATTCCAGGTTCCGTCGGGGCGACGGCTCTATCCGCATGATCCAGGGCGACCGCCTCGCCTTTGGCCGCGACAACTGGAACCAGACTGCCTGGATCGCCGTGCAACTCGACCCCAAACTCGACCGCCCGGCCCAGGCCCTCTTTGAAGGTCGTTCGGGCAATATCCCCCTGGCTTGGTCCATCACCTTCTTCATCCTTGCAGGTTTTTTCATCCTCATCTTTGTCTATCATCGCTTTATCCTTCCCCGCCCTGCTTCCGACAAGGCAGTGGTTCAGGAGGCCGGCGAAAATGCCTTTACCGAATTCTTCCGCACCTTCGGTTCCTTCTTCCGCAAAGACAACATTGGCCCTGCCCTGCTTTTCTTCCTGCTGTTCCGCTTGGGTGAAGCCCAATTGGTGAAACTGGCTTCCCCCTTCCTGCTCGACGACCGTCAGGTGGGCGGACTGGGCCTGACCACCGGCGATGTAGGCCTTGTCTATGGCACAATCGGCATCCTGGCCCTTACCCTGGGCGGAATCCTCGGGGGCATCCTGGCCTCAAAAAAAGGCCTGAAATACTGGATCCTGCCCATGACCCTGGCCATCAACCTGCCCAACCTGATGTATGTCTACCTCTCCTACGCAACCCCCAGTGAATTCTGGCTTATTGCAGGATCGGTGGCCATTGAGCAGTTCGGCTATGGTTTCGGCTTCACCGCATATATGCTGTTTATGATCTACTTTGCCGAGGGCAAGCACAAGACCGCACATTTCGCCATCAGCACAGGATTCATGGCCCTGGGCATGATGCTCCCGGGCATGATCTCCGGCTGGCTGCAGGAAATAATCGGCTACCAGAACTTCTTTATCTGGGTCATGCTGTGCACCCTGCCGGGCTTTCTGCTGATAAGATTCCTGAAGATCGACCCCTCTTTCGGGATCAAGAAGAAAACGGAATAATAAGGAGAATCAGACCTGTCATCGACCTTCCAGGCTCGTGTTTGGAAGAACCAACAGGAGGCTGGCAGGGCCTTTACAAGAGCATGGTACGAGCATGGTGTATTTTTCGGGTATTTTTTTAAGATGAATGAGAGATAAATTGATTTAAAAAAATCAAATTTCAGCGATTCCACGAACTTAATACAGGAAATAGGGTTCGGCTTTTTGCCGGAAGGCAGGAATGTCCTGGTTCCATATGGGCAGAATGTCTTCCACGAGGAATCTTTTTTCAAAGGCCAGCCTCACCTTATCGGTGCCCGTTACCTTGTCAAGCATGGGCAGGCGGCTTTCCTGGCACATTTGAAAGACATTCCTGTCGGGATATAGCTTGTGGAGTTCCTGCAGGAAATAGAACTGGATGAGCGACAGCGGGGCCTGTGGCAGGTCGGTCAGGTGTACCTGCACCCCATGAAGCATCTTGCCCTGCATGTCGGTATAATAGGCGCGGTAATGGGTGGGGCGGAAAATGACACCGGGTATTTCAAGCAGGTTTAACTGTCTGGTTAATTCCTCTGCATCGCTGATCCAGTCGATGGCAAAGGTTTGGAAGGGAAGGGTATAGCCCACCCCGATGTTAATCACATAGAGCTCGCCCAGGATTCCGGATACCGGGTAAAAATTAGCCGAATGGGCGTGGGGGATGTGGGGGGAGGAGGGCACCCAGTGGAGACCGGTTTCTTCGAAGGTGAGCGAGCGGTCCCAGCCTTCCATTGCAATGACGCTAAGCTTGCATTGCACCCCGTTGGCCAGCAGGCCTTCGTTGTTGAGGAAGAGGGCCAGTTCGCCCACGGTCAGCCCGTGGACATATGGAATGGGAAACTGGCTGACAAAGGAGATGAAGCCGGGCTCCACCAGGGGACCTTCCATCTTGAGTCCGCCCAAAGGGTTGGGGCGGTCGAGCACCATCAGCTCAATGCCGTTTTCGGCGGCAGCCTCCATGGCAAGCCCCAGGGTGCTGATGAAGGTATAGGATCGTGAGCCAATGTCCTGGATGTCATACACCAGGACGTCGATCCCCCGGAGCATTTCAGGGGTGGGTTTGCGGGTACTTCCGTAAAGGCTGAACATGGGGATGCCCGTGGCCGGATCGGGTTTGTTGTCGATCAGTTCGCCGGCCGGGTATTCGCCCCTGACGCCGTGTTCCGGTCCGTAAAGAGCCACAAGCCTTACTTCTGGGGCCTCGTTCAGGATGTCGATGGTCGATCGCAACTGGCTGTCAACGCCCGTTGGGTTGGTGATCAGCCCGACCCGTTTTCCCCGTAAGGGCTCAAAACCCTGATCGCGCAATACCTCTATGCCGGTTTTAACCTGTGCTGAGGCGAAAAAAAAGAAAAACAGGATCAACAGCGAAAGGATGGCTTTCTTCATGGCGTCATTTTTTTTATAGGCAAACGATGGCTCAAACCCGGCCGTTTTCCTGTAACAAATCTACTAAATATTTCAGGCCCCCGGAAACCCCCTTGCCGGCAGATGTCAAACAAGGCTGCAACACCTGCCCTAAATGCGCGTATTTTTTTGTCATTGCAGGCAGGAATTCCCTGCCAGTCTGCCTTTTTCCTTTTTGATTAAGTGAAAAATCCCCTGGAAGTATATATCCTTCAAGTATTTCAGCCCGCTAAACCTGCCAGCTCCAATGGGGTTATTACTTTCATAAAAAAGAAGTATGTCTGTGTTTTTGAATAACCCGAAGTCATTGAGTTCTTTGAATTTCAGTTGTTTGTCTTTTGGTTCATTTAAGCCAATGCAGGGGTTTTTGTATTAGGTTCTTTTCAAAAGACAAAAAACGGCTTCCTGTTGGTTTTCCCCTTTGCCTGGTTTATTCCGGGTTTTTAACCAAACGGATAAGGCAAAGAAAATAAGGCGCAATTAAGCAGGCGTGAGGGGTCTCCTGATATGGTTTCAGAATAAAAAAATTTTTATTGTACAAGAAAAAAGGGCCCCTGAACAGAGGCCCTTTTTCAAATTTTATGGCAAGCAAATCAATGCTGAATCTGGACTCTTTGGGTGCTGAGCCCGGTAGCAGTCAGGATTTGGATAAAGTAAAACCCATTTTCGAAGGAGCCCACGTTGATCCGGTGGCTTTCACCCGTAACATCTGCGGCATAGACCACTCGACCCAGCAAGTCGATCATGCGCAGTTCGCGGATCAATTCGCCTGACACAATGTTCAGGGTGGTACGGGCAGGGTTGGGGTAGATGGTCCATGCTGAACCTTCGGTTTCATTTACCGAGCTCGGGTCATTGAGGTAGCCAAACCAGTCGTTGACGGTCATATCGGCCTCCACGCTGAGGCTGCGGTCATCGCCCCCATCCCATTCGCCGCCATCCCAGCCGGCGTTGATGAAATACTTATAGGTATATGCACCTGCTTCCAGTTCAAGGGTTTTTGTCCACACCATTGTTTCTCCCACGCGGCTCATGGTCTGGTTGTCGGGGTCATCGCCCGGGGCAGTCCATCCCAAAAGGTCACCGGCAAGGTAGACCACGTCAGATTCGGGGTCAAATTCTCCGGCGTAGCTCATATCCACGTTGAAGGTAACGGCAAAGGTTTCGCCGGTTTCTTCCTTCACGGTAAGCACAGCCGTAACGACCAGGGGTATTGGGGGATCTGCCTGATCGACACCTACGGGCAGGCTGAAGGCAGCCGTGGCATTGTAGTCGCCAGGAGTATTTCCATCATAGGCTTCAATGGTCCAGACGAGGGTAACGGTATGCGTCCCCTCATCGCTGTCCGTAATGGTCGTGGTTGGTGGCAGGGCAGCGATGGCATCTTCCAGTGAAGTCCCATAGGGCACTTCCACATCATTTACCGGGGTAATGCCTGTAATGACGGGGTTTGCAGACATCATAACAAGGGTTACCGTTTCAATCAGGTCGGCATCCACAACCTCAAGGCTGCCTGTTCCTTCGTAATATCCTTCTTTAACCACGGTATAAGAGTAGGTGCCGGGCAGCACGTCATCAAAGAAATAATTGCCTGCAGGGTTGGTAAGCGTTTCCAGGCTGACCACCGCATCGGTGATTGGGTTTTCATTTTCATCTTCCACAACAAAAGTAACGGTATATGCATCGGGCATGACATCAATCAGGATGTCGTCAAGTGCCCATAGGTGAGCGTCTTCACCTTCATAACGGAAGGCGAAGAATATAGTTAGGCCCACATAATCAGAAAGACTTATGCTGGTTTTTACCCAAGAGTTTAGCACGGATGGAGTAGTCCAAACTTCTACAAATTCATCGTCAGCGGGGTTTCCACTCCCAGTGGATATCAGCACACTGTTTTTTCCATAAAAGGAGGGATAATTGTTGAGCGACCAGAAGGAAAGCAGGTATTCGCCATCGTCAGGAATGACAACGGGTGGAGTAATAAACCAGCCGTCTTCATTCGCGGTAGGATTGTAATTGTGGAAAGCAGCATATTCGCCGCCGGGGGTATGGTTGTATGAATTGGTCTGCAACCATTGTAAGGCAGTACCATCGGAATTGATACTATTCCATCCCGGAGGAGGGAAGTCAATGCCTTCAAATCCTTCTGCATAGGGGAATTCATCAATAATCACAGTGTCGTCGTACAAGGGCAGGGCAATCAGCTCACCACCGGCCGGCAAAGCGGCATAGAGGCCGAAGGCAGGCCCGTCGCTGTTGTTGGCAGGGTTAAGGAATCCTGAAGCCAGAACGGTAAGCGCCTGACCCTGCAGTCCAAGGGTTGCCAGGGGGGCTTGGTAGGCAGCCACAGTGACAGTTCCTGTCTCATCGCGGACTTCAAGGATGTAGTCATTGTTGGCCAGGCTGAGGTATCCTGCAAAATCACCAAAGTTGAAATCTGAAATGATCTGACCGGCACCAAGGCCTGTCTCCCAAATCGTTACGGTAGGAGCATCGGTTGAGCCGTGGAATGCAAGCACGTCGGTATTGACGGGGTTTACGGCTGCCTCTTGTCCAAACTCATACACAAAGAGGTCGAAGGGCACTACAGGATCGTAGCCTGTTTCGCTAAGGTTACCTGCAGCGACGACCACATAGGTCATGCCCTCGGTAAAGTTTACGGTCAGGGGAAAACCCTCTTCAATGGGCGCATTGGCAGGGGTAATGACCAGGTCGATGTTGGCGCCTGCTGTAGCATCAAAAAATGGCGTTGCTGTGCGGAAGGAGATGTCTTCAAGCTGGAGCTCACCATTGGTATACAGGTCGACCAGTGACAGAGCGGCATCCGCAGAGTTGTGGATCAATTGAACCCTGGCTAGTGGCTCTTCTTCCTCCACCTCGCCTACCCGTACATTGTCGAACACCAGGTAGGAATTGGCGTTTGCCACCGAACCTCCAAAGAAATCGATGTATCCGAGCATAAGATTTCCGGGATCGGCCACTGTCATGGTTTCTGCCCATACCTGTCCATTGACTTTAAAGATTGTGCGGTCGGCAAGGACCTTTATGGTAATGTTCAGCCACTGATTGCCCGGTTCGGTTCCGGTGTAGGCTTCATTATAGGGAGGGTTTTGGGTGGACTGCAGGCTGCCGGCAAAACCCCCTGCGGCACCCAGCAATTCTGCACCGTCAACAAATACGCGGACATCGCGTGAGGCCCCATTGTCTGGGGTCATGGAATAATCTACCCCATTATTGCTGGGTCCTGTACCCGGGGTTCCATCCACAGAGCCTGTTCCTCCTGCAGGGGTCTGAATGTCAGTGGAATTATGCCCTGTACCAAAAATGGCATTTTCTGTTGTTCCGGATGTTCCGAGTTCAAAGTTCATCCACAAGTCAAATGAAAGGGCATATTCCCCTTCGAACGACTGCCCGTTGGGGAAGGCCATTGCAGCGCTGATGAGGCCGGGGTCGACGGTGTTCACCGCCATTTTCAAGCCGATGCCATTGCTCTCTTCTTCCAGGAGGGGGATTCCTGCGGCCTGATAGTCAAAGGCAAAATTCACTTCATTGGTGCCTCCTGTTTCCACGAAGCTCCAGCGTGAGGCTGCATTGCCGTCATTGAAGTTTTCCTCAAAAAACACCTGGCTTCCCATGCTTAGTTTCTCGACGACAAAACCGCGGTCCACCACGTAGGCGATGAGGTATATGCTTCCGTCATCAGCTTGGTAAACATGGTGGGCGGCACTTAATCCACTATCGCCGGCCCCCAGGACAAAGCGATGGACAAGCCTCTCGTTCAGTTCCTCAGGAGCGGTAACGGCATCGAAAGCCTCCATCAGGCTTGCCCCGTCAGAAATATCGATGATATCGTAATAGGCTCCATCCTCTGTGTTGGTTTCAATATTCACCACATAGCTAAGGTAGCGTTTGCCATTCAGGAAAAAAACATAGGGCTCCATGGTGCGCCCGGAGACTATGGAAGTATTCCAGCCCGTAAGAGAGTCACCGGCAAAGTTGGCTACCACTATGCCCATTCCGTTTCCTGTAACGAGGTACTTATCCGTCTCACCGGGTATTTCATTGTAAACCCCATAGGAGTTCATGTTCACTTCGGCAGTCAGGGTGATCTCATCGGGGGTTTCAAGGTTTTGCACCTCGCCGTTAACAAAATGCCAAACCTTGAATTTCTTTTGGCCTGATCCACCACTGTTGAGGTGAGCCACCAATGAGCCTGAGGTTTCCAGGTCTCCCACAATGGAGAAGGAGTCGCCAAGTCTGCCCCAGCCATCATCAGCAGAGAGGATGATCTCAGGGGTGCCTGTAAGGCCGTCCCAGCGATATAGCCTGAAGGGGTGATCGGCATTGGATCCCAGTGACATGTTTGAAACATAGATCTTGTCGCCCACTGTTTGGACATAGTTGACCAGGAAAAGGCCGTACTGGATGATATCCGTTCCGGTATTCAGGGCAAAGGGCGCAGCATTGGGGTTGTGGGTGTCCCATACCCAAACGTTGTTACCCCCTTCCCTGGAAGGCAAAATGACGTACCGGTTCTGATAGAGGGCTGCCGCCCTGGCATTATTCCCTGTGCCAATTTGTTCCAGCGGAAGGTTAGAGCCTGTTTTGTCGATCATTGTGGTTATTTCAAACTCTGCCTGCGCCCAACCCTGAAAACCGGCCAGCAACAGCAAAGTAAAGAACCACATCGTGAATGCTTGTACTTTTTTCTTCATGGTTTTTTTCTTTAGGTTTGAAAAAGGGTAAAACATCTCCGTAAAAGGAGGAAGAGCTGTCAATGCTTCTGAGGATCCCATAGGCAGGCCGTTTCATTTCACGATCAGGAATGCTCAAGCAGGGTTGTAATACAAGTCTGTCAAACCACTTTTTTTGAAGAAAAAAAGGTGGGTTCAGGAAGCTGCTTTTTAATACCCTAATTTATTAAATTATTTACAAATCAAGGCCCTTGAATTAAAAAAATGTTTAAAACAAAAAAGAGAAGGCCCTCGGGGCCTTCCCGTTATAAGAATCAGCAATCCAGGTTATTTCTGTATCTGGTTTCTGCGGGTCGC
>LSQX01142825.1_pt1 | contig 57087 bp, 48 predicted proteins | sample 654561 | NCBI WGS metagenome assembly LSQX01 (sample SAMN04489861, study PRJNA283612) | anaerobic digester metagenome | isolation source: 4 biogas reactors fed with cattle manure at either 37C or 55C with and... | place: Denmark: Kongens Lyngby | collected 2014 | reverse complement strand
ATGTAAAGCTTGCCCAAATCACTTTGGTAAAAGCGATTTTTGAAAAGTTCAAGGTCATCTACAAGGGAAAATTGAAATTCTCTCTGGATTTCGGAAAAAAGTTGTATCTTCATCTCGCTTTTTTTGAGAAACCCCGATTTTGAGACTTTATGCTCGTTTTCGGGGTTTTGTTTCCGCAAAGATACAACTTAATTATTTATAAATCAAATATTTAAGCCTTTTCTGAAAGTGCCAACTTAAGGAACTGGAAAGAATATTCCAATATGTATTTCCTCTAATCTGAATGATTTACAAAGCTAACACGGAGAGCAGCCCTGAAAAAAGCGAACAGATTAACAATCAGAAGAGCCTTGAGTCTACAGAAAGCTTCCTACTTTGCTATTGTATTTAATTTCAAGCGAAGAAATCAACTGATCAAACCTGCCCTAATAATTTTAGGGGCTAAAAAATATTCCTAAATCAGGATTCTAAAAGCAAAAGGCAAAATTGTGCCTTAGCTGACAAATTATTGTATTACCAGCTTTAGATTCCTGGTTATAACATTCCCGATACCTGAGGGTCTGGCTTCAATATTAAGCAGATAAAAACCAGGGCGCAGTTTATCCTTGTCGCTTATTATGAATTTATGAACTCCTTCGCTCAGATAGCTGTCGTTTACAACCATTACATTGCGGCCATACATATCTGAGATTCGTATATGGGTTTCTGACAAGGCAGGCAAATCAACCTCAATTATAAAATCACTTTTAGCAGGATTGGGATATACCATTAGTTTATAATCATTGCTGGTGAAAGATAAATTATTCAATAATGATTTTACCACTTCAACTTCTTCGGCTTTTACATTCCCTGCAATTACTTCTCCCCAATTTATATCATGCCGTTGATCTCCAAACCTGATAAGCCTCATCTCTCCGTAAGGTAATGGGCGGTTATCAAGACTGTAGATAATTCCTGTAAGTTTGTTTTTATGCACTCTGTAAGCAAACTCATAACCACTCAGCTCCAGCCAGAAATCAGTGCTTTCAAGATTTTCACCTATGAGTTCAAACTGTATACCTGCAAGAGTGCCATCGCTTACAATATCTATTGAATTTGAATTCAAGGTTATATATGCTTCGTTTGATTCAATATCAGCAATGTCAGATTTTACACCCCCGATTATAATATTCACAGTACCAATAACATCAAGGATATTTATGATGTTATCTCCCGTCACATCAGCATTTTCAAAACAGAAAGGTGTAGGATTCAGATTAAGTACGTAGTTAATGGTTGTTATCACATCTATCACATTCACAATACCATCGCAATTGGAATCTCCTGCTAAAACAGGATTTTCTTCACCGGTCAGGATTATATTATCAATATACCATGCATTTATGCTGTTTGGTTCTCCTTCAAACACCCATGCCAGCAGGAATTTTTCGCCGGCAAGTGAACCAAGATCAACGCTGTATTGCTGAGCAGGCAAACTTGATGTCGGGTTCAGCGTCCATTTATCTGACCAGCTTACGCCACCGTTAAATGATGATTGCAATTTCAATGAAAATGGATTTTGATTTCCAGTGTTATAATCAAGCATCAAGTGGAATTTCAGCAATAACATATTATTCGACTGAGCATTTACCGGATTCATGACCAATCTGTACGAACCATTAACCCCAGAGGTTCCTGAGAACATAAGTTCGGGTGCTTCTCCACCGGCATGATTTGAATTTACAACTGACCAGTTTGCCATAGTTGCATACCATCCTGCTGGTAGCTGTCCCGGAGTAACTGATGTAAAATCCTGAGCATATGGAGTATATATCATTACACTATCCATTCCGCTTCCGTTAATAGGGATATGCACAACATCAGGAATATTGCCAGAAATTGTCAGAAATGCAGTGTACAAACCTGGTTGTGTTGGGTTGAAAACCACACCTATATCAGTAGTTTCACCAAACTCAATAGTTAGCGGCAAAGCAGGCTGACTATGGATTGAAAACTGATCATGATCTTCGCCGGTCAATGTCAATGAAGTAATATTCAGCGGCTGTGACCCGTGATTTCTGATCTTTACGCTTCGAACCGTCGATTGATCACCAATAACTACAGATCCGAAATTCAGATTTGCGGGATTTGCAACAAGTTCAGGTTGCTGTGAAGCTTCAACAGCATCCAGGTTTAATGTGAAATTGGTATGCATTGGCTGAGGCCAATTTGCAACTATTGCATAATAATCTCCGGCAGGCAATAACAACTGGCTGAACGAGCCACCTGAATTACCGCCTGCAAACTGTATAACTGTCGGAGGATTGAAAATGTCAGGGCATTCATTCAAGATAAAGACTCCGGCTCTATTTCCGGCAGGACATGAAATATCACCCGATAATATACTGTTCGACCCCAGTGTAAAACTAAATACCAGATCGTTGCCGGCTATATAATTTGACAAATGTGCAGGGTTTGTAACTATCCAGTTAGGCAGGTAATGATTGCCATACAACTCAGTACTTCCACTATAATTTAACGGGAGATCAACAACCAGCGGATCTTCGCATGTTGCACCGGCAATGATACCGGTTCCGTTTTCATGAACAAGCATACCCATTGAGATCTTGACCATTTCGGCAGTGTAGGCCATATTGCAATTAGTGATTAAATCATTAACTGAATGATAATATGGGTTAAACTGATCTTCCATCAGGAAAACCGCCTTAAAACCCTTTGAATAAAAGGGCCAGCTATCAGATTGCTGCATGTATTGCGTAGTTTCAACCACAGTTAGCGGAGTAAAATTTTCAGCTATATAACGGGCAAGATTGGTTACCTGAGGCGAATTAGGATACTTAATTATATCCACTTTCCATTGCTCAGGAGGCAAGGCACAATAACTTATCATATCATTGTTGAGCATGAACTCTATATTCATATTTTGATTGTATGCTTTAGTGGCATAATCCCAGCTTCCATGTAAGCCAAGTTCTTCGGCGGGAAATGCAATAAATTTAATAGTTGATTCCGGCACATAGCCATATTTTTTCATAATCCGTGCTACTTCAAGGGCTGCGGCAACCCCGCTTGCATTATCATCGGCACCAGGAGCTATTACAAAAGGATTACCCGAATCTTGAACAATAGCATCGTAATGGGCACCCATAATGTATACCTTATCAGGGTTTACAAATCCCGGATAAGTAGCTATTACATTATATTGCCAGGTTTGATAATAAGTTGAACCATAATTATAGTTGAATGCAAAAGAATCGAGCTTGGTATCGGAATAACCATAGGAAATAAATTTGTTTTTAAGCCATACCGCTATATCTCTGTGATTATCGGCAAGGCAAAATCGGGTTCCAAAATCCTGAAGTGCCTGAATATGACTATGAATGCTGTCAGTATTTACCTTGTCAACATAAAAAGCTATGGCATCTTCAATGGTTCTTGATTGCTGTGCCTGAACATCAGGGCGAAATGACAGCGCAAATACGAGCAGTGAAAGTAAAGTGAGTTTTCTCATTTTAATTAAGATTTGATATTACAATAAATATTTTTCTTTAAAATAGTTTGTAATCCCTACGACTACAGGGTACAAAGATAGGGATTTGATTTGTATTGAAGGCTTGATTAAAATTAAAATTTGTTTTATATCCATTGGATCAAGTTTATTTGCCATACTGCATCCCTTTTTTAGGAGCAAGATAACTTGACCTTTTCAAAGTGGCACAAATCAAACCGTAAAAAGTGGCACGGTTTGAACCGAAATCACTGGCACAAATCAAACCGGAATATCCAGTTTACAGTCTGAATAAATCGCATCAGTAAATAATAAAACACATATTTATCTAATTGAACGTAAAAATCGCTTATTATGCAATTCACTGCATCATGCTGTGCTATTGCCCAGTCATAGCACAGCATGACTATTTGTTTTATGAGTAATTGTGTTTCTCACAAATGCTATTGCAAAATTGCTCTTTGAAATACATATTTTACCTATTAAAATTAGTCTGTACTGACAAGCTGTTTCTGGTTGTATCAAGAACGAAGTATTATTTTTTCAAGATTTATTCAAGCTCTATAGGATTATAAGGCAGACTGTGATCTTTTGGATTAAATATGATCTTTCCGTCAATTTTCACCGCATATGTAACACCCATTGAATTATAGTATTGAGTGATATTATTGTATTTTTTTATGAGAAAATTCTGCAATTTTTCCCGTGTTGTTTGCGTATAAAGGAAATTTTGAGATTTGATAGGCAATACAGAAGTTAATTTTTTAATTCCGATACATTTAAAAGTATAATGTCTCTCAGAGTCTTGTATTTCAAGAATTAAGCCTGGTAGCCCTCCAAACTTATATGGGCCGTCACTGATTGGAATTTCTATTGTAAACCATGCTTCATATTTTCGGCCCCTGAACTCGGCGGTTGCGTTCTGACAACTGTAATTTGCAATCACCTTGCGATTATTATGTATTGTCCAATTCAATGACGGTTTATTTTCTTCATAACAAAATACGGTTCCGTCAACGCGTTTTTTGACTTGTATTTTTCCAGTTAGACGATTTTTTAACAACTCATCAGTTCCGGCTCCGGGTGGTGGAGAAGGGAAATTAACAATCTGATTTTCCAAAATGGTACAAATCGAGTCGTTTTGATAAAGCAAATAGCTATAAGCTTTTGTTATTTCATTGCCTATCAGATGTTTATGGATATCAATTAACTTATCATTTGATTTAGAGGTGTCAGATATTTTTTCAACCTCATAGGTAATTTCATATCTGGCTGAATCGAGCGTAGTAAAATCGTCGATGTAATACAGCCTTTGCATTTGACCAAAAAGACTTAAGTTGAGCATACACATCATCAATAGGATGCTAAGTTTTACTATATTCAAACGCTGTTTCATTTTATTCAAGCTCTATAGGGTTGTATGGCAAACTGAAATTCATAGGAACTTCAATAAATTTGCCATCTTTTTTAATCATAGCAGTTACTCCCCTTGATTTATAGTAATTAACAGTATTCTTGTGCTTCCTTTCAAGAAATTCATTTAGTTTCGTTCGCGTTGTTACCGTATATTGCCAATTTCGAATTTTTATCGACTCTTTTATTCTTTTTATTCCTATACAAGTGTAAATAAATTGTTTTTGCGAATCCTGAATTTCTAGTATCAATCCTGGTAATCCACCGAACTTGTATGGCCCTTCACGAATAGGGATTTCAGGAGTAAACCATGCTTCGTATTTTCTGCCTCTGAAAGTGGTTGATGCTTTTTGGCATGAATATTCCCGAATAGTCTTTCTTTCACTTTGAATTACCCAACTTAATTCCGGGATATCTTCAAAATATCGGAAAACTATATCATCCGATCTGTAAGTTACTTCAAATGTTTTTTCTTTTTTATCTCTTATTATTTCGTACATAGCGGCAGCCTTAGGCGGGGATTTTAAATTCTTTGCATTTTGTTCTTCTAAAATTGTATTAATCGAATCATTGATAAAAAGCAGTTTACTAAAATACTTTGAGTTCTGATACCCAACTTGTAAAACCTGGTGGTCAGACAGTGTTTCTTCATGTTTTAGTGTGTCTTCAATAAAAACAAGTTGGTAAAGCACTTCTAGCTGTACGGTATCAATAATTCTAAAATCATCCTGAAAAACAAGGTTTCCCATTTGATTTTGTGCATCTGATGCTAAATAGAGAAGCATCAATAGGAACAATAAAAAATAATGTTTTTTTAATAGCTGTTTCATCTTTTGTTTTTCTTTTAATAAAGAATTTTCAAGCCTTTTAAATTGATTTGAGAATTCCTAAACATTATTACCAAATAACATGTGTAACTGGACATTTTATTTGGAAGCCACCTTCATAATTAGCGGCTAGGTTATCGCCCGTGTTTGAACCGCCATTATCGACATAACAACACCCGCAAGAGCATGTGAGGGCTGTGCCGCCACGAACAGATTTTAACTGTTCTTTGGTAAGGCGATTTGCACTCATCTTATTTAATTTAAGTGACTCCATATTTATAAAATTTTATCTAAAAATGAATAAATCTTCAATGTCCATTATCAAAATACCATATGAAAGGCGTTTCCATCTTTAGCTTAGGTTGGTATTGCATAAAAACCAGATATTTGTGTATTTTTTAATCATGATTAAAAGAGTTTAAAACGAGCGGTTATCATAATGGAAGCCGGCCGAATTCTATACTCCGAATAATAGCTGTTAAGCGTTCCGTAATAAGCATACACATAATTCGTTGTGTTCAAAATATTGTTATAATCCAGGCTCAACCTAACTCTTTTCCATGTATAGGTGATGCCTGCATCCAAAAGAAAAAAGTCCTGAGTACGTTTTTCAAGCCGGGTATCATAGTATTCTAATGCCAGACTTAAAATCAAACTATTGGAAAAGATATAGCTGAGATTTGCCGCTTCAATGAAGCTATTGAGGGTTTCAAGTTTATCTGCTTTGGAGGCATTTCCACTTATTCTACTCCAACTTATCTTATTTGCTAATTGCAATTGTTCGGTTACAGATAAAGAAAACGTCATGTTGGCATTTAAACCCTGGTTATTGTATTCAATAAGGCTATCTTGTCTAAGTTGAGGCGTAACGCCTTTACCCCAGGAAGCTTCTGTATTTATAGAAAAATTTTTCCAATTGAACCCTTTACCAAAACTTACTCTTGCTGATAGATGATTGCCTGTGTTTTCCATTGAAACTGCTGTTATTTTCATCAATGGTCCATCAAACTTTTGCGCATACATTATTTCACTCCGATTACGATTATACATGAATTCAACACTGGTGAACAGAAAACTAATAATATCTTTATAGTGTAATTTCAGAGATCCGTGTTGCCCGTATGTATCTGAAAGCCGGTTATCATAATGACTCAGAGTACGGTAGTTTTGCAATATATATCCTGAATACAGATTGCGTAAACTTGGATTGTAATTATACCATCCCCATGAAGCTGATATATCCCAATGAGTATTGATATTATACCCTATATTGGTTTGAGGCTGAAAAATAATTCGGTTTTGACTGACTTCTTTTAAATTTACTGCATCTTTTAGTGATATATATTGATGCTGGACAGGCGTTGACAAGCTAAAGCTGAAATACCGCTTCTTAAACGAAAGATAAAGTGAAAACCCATATTTTAATCTCATCCATGTCAGATCATTACTCATACTGTCAAATACAGGCTCTGAGAACACATCTCCCATAAGCGACTTTGACAAATCTGAGTTGAGTGTTTGATGCTCGAATGAGAAAAGTATGGCAGGACTGAAAATAAATGATTTCCACACTGCCGACGAAAGGAATCTCATACCGTTTCGTGTCTCAAAAGAATTAAAGACAACATCTTGCCTGATTGCACGATAGGGAATGCCCTCATTGAACACCTCATCAAACATGCCGGGTGACACCTGTAACCGGTAAGACTGTGTATGATAATGTGTTTTAGAGTTTAGTTCAGTGCCAAATCCATGAGTATTATTCCCACGTTTGATCCAGTGAATGATGGCAGATGTTTTAATTGGATTGTTTTCACCGTTTTGTTTAATATTTTTGTTACTAAAAATATTAGCTGTATAATCTATTGTATTGCCCGAAAACAAAAAACGAGCGTTTAAATAGTTTTTTTCGGTGTTTATCTTGTAACCAACTCCTCCGTCAATATTAAATTGCTTGCCATATGAATCCATTTGTTCGTTAATGGTAATAGTATCTTCGCCCGGCAAAAAATAACGTGTTCGGTCAAAACTTTTTCTATCGTCTATATCACGAAATACATTCACATTGAGTATTAATTCGGTATCATCTTTTGTTTTGATCAAATTATTTACACTACCACCAAATGCCTGATTGAAAAGATATTTGTTTTTACTTATCCGGGGTGGAGTTGGCTGCACAACTGATGATACCGGGTTGCTAATAATTGGGTTATCATCATAAAACAGTTGAAATTCCTGATCCAGATCTATTCCGGCATTATTCGATTTCAAGGCTGTCAAGTGTTGGCGTGCTTTTCCAAAAAACATGACTGTTAAAGTACTTTTCCAGAGGAACTGATCATTCATTCCGACACCTATATCTGCCATAGAAGTGTATATTCCTTTTGCATCGGGTTTAAGCTTAAGATTTATGGCTGCATCATCAGTAAAAGCAATGTCTGCTATTGCCTTAATGGGTTGATGATTCTCAAAAACCTGAACAGTCGCAATATCAGAAGCTGTTATATTATGGGTTGCAATTCTGTATCTTCCTTGCAGCATATCCATATTTTCAATATAGAACTTGCTAATGGGTTTACCGCGATACTCTATCTGACCGCTCTCTTTTACCACTATACCCGGCATCTTTTTCAACACATCGCTTATTACCAAATCAGTGGAATCACGGAATGCATCTACCACATAATTAATTGTATCACGTGTTCCCCATATTTTTTCCGATTTTATCGTAAACTCCTTTAATTCAATGGCTTCTTCCTGAACAGTAATATCAAGCTTTTGGCTATGGTTTAATACTTTTTTAATCACACGCTTAATATTAAAACCAGTCACCATAAGAAGCAGTTCTTCACTCCTGCTATCGGTAGCAATGGTATATTCACCATTGCTGTTACTAAAATTAAAGGCTATTATAGTGGTATCGGCAGGTATCATTAACATGACAGAAGCATCCGGAATAGGATTTCCTGATTTATTGATGATTTTTCCCTCGATTATAGTTTGAGCATTACTGATATTTAGCAGACAATAACCAATTACTATTATTATGTATAAAAATTTAATTTTCATTGCCTGTTAGTAAATTTTTCTGATAACTAAAAACACGAATCAAATTGCTCAACATTTATTCCGCTTGGAATTGCTTTTAGTAAAGCACCATATTTTCTCCAAAGCCCTTTTAATTCATTGCTGTCCCCTGAAAATAACTCATCAAAATCAAATTCTTCAAGAGTTTTATCCTTGCTAATTTGATTGAAATATTCTGTTGGGTTAATTATGGATGGAATAACTTTCTTTTCCATACAATCTTCATAAAGGCAATGGCTTTGCGATATTTCTTGTAAGAATTCCAAATCACGATAGGTATGTTCTTTTGTCTTTTCATTCTTTGAAAATCCCCTTTTTAAATCGTAAAGGTGAGCAAGTGAGTATGAAAATAACAATTTATTGTTGTTACTTCCAATTAAAGAATAGATGGATTTATAAAGTTCTTCGCTATCTTTTCGTTGCTTTAGATAAGTAAAAATATTCCAGTCAAGATATACTCGTATCATCTTCCTTCTATAATTTTAATTTCTTTTTCGGTCAACTCGTAAAGTTGGTAAACTAATTGGTCGATTTGGTTTTCTTCTATGCTTGTTTCCTTAGTATTTCGTTTTTTCAAAAGGATTTTCTCGACCAAGTTCTCGATTTCTTCTTGCGTTTTAATGTCAATGTTTTTTGGTAACGGAAAATTATTTACGTCATAAACCAAAATTTTAGGAAACGCACCTTTAGTTGCTTTGGGTGAAGAATTGAAATGATAAAATGTTGCAAGTTTTGAATTGAAAATTGCAAGTAAACATTCTAATGCAAAAGATTTTTTATTTTCTTTTACGATTATAATTGCTGGGTCATTGTATAATTCTTCTGTTGTAATTGCAGCAAAAATACTTGGGTTTGTAATTTCTCTAATTAAGAGTCTTTTACCTTGAAAAAATTTAGGTTCTCTTGGGTTTGCAATTCCTTCACAATAGTCAATATATTCTTTCCCATTCCAATCAACAGAATATCTTGTTATGTCTTCGCCATAGAGCCAAAGCTTATATTTGTTATTAGGATTTGAAAAATGATGATATGCTCTACTTTTAATTATTTCAGTACTTTGTCCTTTATACTTGTCATAAGCGATTAAACCTTGACTTGTTTCAGGGAATAGTTCAATTAAAGGTGTTTTTTTGCTTTTGACTTTATCGACGATTGATAATGTGGTTTTGTCCAATTTAAAAATTAATCCCCAATTTTGAATGTTACTTTCTGCGGTTTCTTTTGAAATAATAATTTGTTTACGATTTGCAAGTTCTTCAAAACTTATAATATTTGCAGTGTTTTTGTAACCAAGTGTGTTGTGTTTGCTTTCATCTTTAGTAAATTGGAAAATAATATTTCTAACGGTTGCATCTTCAAAAATATTAAAGTTTGTGCAGTCTAAAATTTCGTTCAATTTCCATTTATCGAACAAACTCAAACGATAACTTTGGGCAAAAACATTGAATAAAATTGTGTTTGGAATAATAAATGAAATAACCCCTTTAGGTTTCAATAGGACATGCCCTTTATCAATAAACCAATAATAAATTTCGTAGTCAGGAACTTTTGAAAGATTTGTTACTAAATATTCTCTTTCCGTTTTGTCTTTTATAGAAACACCATAAGGCGGATTTCCAATCACCACATCAAATCCAATGAAATCGCCATTATCATTCAGTACTTCAGGAAATTCAAACCGCCATTCAAAAGCATTTTCGTAAATCTTATTATTTTTAATCTCTTCAATCTCAGCTTCTAACTTTTTGGTTTCTTGGGTAAGTTGTGTTACTTTTTTGTTCCAATCGGCTTTTTCCTTTTGGCTCATTTCAAAAAGTTGTCCTTGATTGATCATTTGAAACAAATCGCCTGAAAGCTTGCGTAATTTTTTAACTTTTGGGTCGTTCAAAGAAATTTCACTTCTGAAATCCGATTTTATATTGGCAATCAATCGGTTCATTTCTCTTTTCTGTTCTTTGCTTTCAGAATTTCGGTAAGTGTCAACGGCTATTTGATAACTTTCAATTGTCCATTTGCTCTTTTTCAAGGCTTGTTTCAGATCTGCATCCAAGGCAAAACGGCTTACCAGAGAGTTACCGCATTTTATGTTGATGTCAATGTTCGGCAGGGTTTGCAATTCCAATGGAACCGTTGCGTGTAACGGCTGTATGGAATCGGAATCCTGAATATAATAAGCATTTTTCAGCAATTCAATCCATAAACGCAAACAACAAATTTTTACCGAATTTGAATTGATGTCCACACCAAAAAGGCAGTTTTCAATAATTGTTTGCTTTTCGTGGAAAAGCGTTTCCTGTATTCGCTGACTTTCTTTGTTGTTTGGATTGTATTCAAAAAGTTCTCCTTCTTCGTCTGTTACAATCAATTCGTCATTTACCACTTCCGCCTCATACCTGTGCAGCGATTTCCCATCTCTGTCCTGCAAAATTTTCAGGTCGTTTTTTATGGCAATTATTTCGTTTAGTGCCGAAACCAGAAAATGGCCTGAACCGGCAGCCGGATCGCATATTTTCAGACTGTTTATAACTTCATTTGCCCGGCTTCGTGTAAAAAGCCGGTTTTTACCGATTTGATCGTAGATGTCGCTGAGGGAGGAGAATACACTCCCTGCCCCTTCCGGGGCTTCGTTGAACTTTTGAATTACTGCCCTGCGAATGGTTTCGCGGCTCATATACATGGTAATAAAACCGGGTGTAAAAAATGAACCGTCTTTATAGCCGTTTATCTTTTCAAAAATAAGTCCGAGAATAGAAGCGTTAATAAGTGTTTTACTCTCTTCCTGAATTTCTTCTCCGCCTTCTGCTCCAAAATCGTAAGCATCTAAAAACTCAAACAAATATTGAAGCGTAGAAATATTACCTGAGCGTTTTTTGCCTTGCTGATCTTTCAACACTGTTTGCGAAAAAATCGGAATAGTTTTGTCGTCTTTCAGATTGCTGATAAACAAAGTAACCTGCTCAATGTCAGACGGCTCGAAAAGCGAAGAATTGAGATAAGGGATTTTTTCAAAAATCTTCTTTACATCTTCGTTTCGCTCGTCATACTTGCGTGCCAACACTTGAAAGAACAAGCTGTTCAGGTCGTCATAATTTTTGATTTTGTCAAGATTGAGAAACGAATATGATTTGTCGCCTTTGTGATATTTGATGAGCTGGGCTTCAAGCAACTTTAAAAACAATATCCTGTTTATCCAGGTGATTGAAAGTTCAAGGGCAATATTGAAAAGTCTTTCTTGTTGTGTGATACCGAATTGGCTTGGTTTTTCAATTCGGCTTATTTTATCTAAGCTATCAAGTTGAATAATAGCATCTTCAATGATTGTTCCTGTATGGCGCTCACCTTCTTTGTTTCGTTCAATCAGTTTTTTACTTCCTTTTTTAGTTTCGGTCAGTCCGATAATGTGCAGAAACTCGCTGTAAAAGCGTTTATCAAGACTGTTGCTGTCGTTGGCAAATGGAAGTTTTAACAGATGTTCCGGCGATAAAAGTTTAAATAAGGCTATCAGCGAATTATCGTCTGTTTTGTCTGTGTTACGTAACGGTTTTTGATAATCCTGAATGTTGAAATAGGTAAACTCAATTTCAGAAGTGATGCTGTCAATAAACGGCTCGGCAATTTGTTTGTAGAAAAAATCGGTTTTGGTGTCAGCCAAACATCCGCCTTCAAAGTCATTGAATTGTTTTACAAGGTTTTTATTTTGAGCAAAAAGTCTGTCGAATATGGTAGCATCAAATATGAACCATTCGTTGATGTTGGTCGCTATCAAATGTTTCACTTCAAGGTTTTTATATGTTATCCGTTCCCTTAAATAGTAAAGTACCATTTCCTGAAATGCTTTTGTATTCAGCCTTTGGGAGGTAATCATCTCAACCTTATTGGTTGGCTTTTTCGCCTCAATGATCACACCAACAGAACTATTTGCATTTTGTCCGTTATGAATAACAAGGTCGTTTCGGCCTTTGGTATTTATAAAATGGTTTGGGTCGTAATAGGTTTTCTTTAAAAAGTCCGAAATCAAGTTTTTATGAAATTCTTCGCTTTCAGTTTCATTAGTCCTGTCGAGTAAAGTAATGAGATTGGTCTTGAAACCTTCAATTTCAGGCCTGTTCGGTTTTACTTTTAAAAAGGCTTTATTCAATGCCTTTTTTGGTTTCAATTCTTTTAATTTCATCTATTATTTCAGTTTCTTTTTCAATCGGTTAAATTACGCTTTTATTTCGTTATCCTTTTAAGGCATGGTAGTAAAATTGGCTCTTTGGATTTTGCCGAAGGGTTAGCTATTTTTTATTCTTTTTCAATGATTGTTTTACTAAGCTTAGAATGTACTCTAAATTATCGTCTGAATTTATCTGTAATTCATAGTCCCCATTTCCCCAATGTCCTGTTTGTGAAACGTCTCTGCAAATTCCTTTCGGGTCATCAAGTTGCCCTTGTTGCAAGTTAAACCACATTTTAATTCCTTTTTTTTGTAAACGAATGTCAACAACGTTTGTATTAGCAATAAAGGCGATATAAAGTTTTTTCGGCTTAACTTCTAAACCATCAAGATTTAGAATTGCGTTTTTAAATTTTTCGTAAAGTTCTTTGATCTCATCCGAAATTTCGTCTAAATGTTCTTGTTCTGTATACACTTTAATTTCTCGTGTTACTTTTTCTATCAATTCATCCTGTCGGCTGATTGTTTTAATACTTTCTTGTGCGCCAGATGTTTGAATCTGATTATAATTAATTGTCTTATTATCATAACGCTTAACTTCCCAAAGTTCAATGGGTAAGTCTTTAAAGTTTATAGCTTCTTTTTGATATGTCGTGAAACCTGGCGAAACAAAAATTACTCTTGATTGCGACCAATCAATATCAGTGCGCTTCAATTTATTTTTGTTGTTTTCGTTGTATTCAAGAATGAAGTCGGCTTTATTATTAAGCATAAGCGACAAGTAAGCGTAACCTTGGTCAATTACACTGAAATTTTTGTCGCGTTTATATTCAATGATTACAAAACTTGAAGCATCTTTATCAAACGCAAGAGTATCAAGACGAAAGTTGCCGATTGAAAATTCAGAACATACAAAGTCAAATCCGAAAATTGTTTTCATATTTTGTTCAGTTAAAGATTGAATTTCCTTTTCAAGTTTAAAAGGCAATTCTTTGATCTGTTCAAGATTATCCTTGCTGTCTATGTTAAATAATGCCATTTTGATAATATCTTTTGTTAATTTCTTATTATTCGGATAATTTAGCTAAATGTCTGCCAACTTGCTGAAATGTTTCCTCCTTCGTAAACAAAGGTTTCAATTTCCGTTTTTGACTTCATACCTTACTTTGAATTTTCTCATTGCCAAAATTAGTGTATACTACGTTTTTCAGTCCGTTTCGCAAACAATCTATTTTTCCAATAATATTAAGCATTAATTAGAATTGCTATATTTTGCGTTAAACCCAACATATTACAAAATCCATGATTTCAGTTAACGCTTTTCCTTTTTTCTTTAATATTTTCTCACGCTACAAATATACAATACCCGCAATTACCAGAGAAACAAGCTTGAATTTACTGCAATACAATAGCGCTCCGGTTCAAAATTGCCGGAATTACATAGGCATAAAGAATTTAATACAAAAAATTACATTCTCATCAAACCACAATATCAGCGGTTTGCAATAAAGGCATTATCTGCTCTTATCCGGTGGTTGTGGTATAGCAGGTAAGGCTTTGTAGTTCTTCAGTTCTTCCAGGATGACTTCAATGGCTTTGTTCAACTGATCGTCAATTCCCATATATTCACGTGCGGGATCATTATCAAGCCAGATATCGGGTTTAACTCCTTCGCCTTCAATTATCCAGTCGCTTTCGTCAGCCGAATAGCTTGCAAATTCGGGTTTGCGCAGGTCGGCACCATCAACGAAAGGCAGTGACCCACGAATTCCAACTACTCCACCCCATGTGGTCACACCAATGATCTTACCCAAATCATATTTTCTCCATCCGTAGGGGAAAAGATCGCCGTCAGAAGCTGAATACTGATTGATAAGCAATACTTTAGGTCCAAGCATCGTCTGTGCGGGTGTATGTCCCGGACGCTGAACATTACGTGCTACATTTGAGCGTTGTACTTCGCGTTGCAGTCGCTCAAGTATCATTGGCGAAACATTACCTCCCCCATTTCCACGATCATCAATTATCAAGGCTTTTTTGGCAAGCTGAGGATAAAAGTATTTTGCAAATTCATTCAAACCGGCAGGTCCCATATCAGGGATATGAATGTAGCCAACCTCTCCATTAGTGGCTTCGTTTACTTTCCTTATATTATCCTGAACCCAGTTATAATAGTACAGCTCTGATTCGTTTTTGATCGGGACCACAATTACATTTCTTGCTCCTGCCAGCGATGGAGTACTATTCACGCTGAGTTCCACCTGTTTTCCTGCGGTTCCGGCAAGCTCTCTGAAAATATCGGTCATCTCGTTGGTTGGCTTACCGTTTATAGCAATGATATAATCACCTTCGGCAACGCCAACACCAATTTCTGTAAGCGGAGAGCGAAGGCTCTTACTCCAGTTGGCACCTTCAAGGATCTTTTCCACTTTGAAATACCCTGAGCTGTGTTTTTTGAATTTTGCACCCAGCAACCCCATATCAATTCTTTTGGGCATTTTCACATCACCACCATTAATATATGCATGACCAACATTAAGCTCGCCAATCATCTCACCTATCAGATAGTTCAGATCGTGGCGGTTCTTAACAAAAGGAAGCATCACGCTGTATTTATCGCGAATTGCCTGCCAGTCAACGCCGTGCATGTTCTCAACATAGAAGAAATCGCGCATCTGACGCCATGCCTCCACATATATCTGTTCCCATTCCTCGGCATAGTCAATATTTACCTGAACCTCTGACAGGTCAATACTCTTATCAAGATTTATTTTTGAAACCGGAAGGTTAGTAATATAAAACTGCCTGTCTTTTCGAACCAGCATTTTTTTACCATTTGCTGACACTTCAAAACTTGCCTTACTTGTGAGTTCAGTTTCCTTTTTGGCTTTCAGATCATACATTTTCAATTTGCTTTCCCACGATGACGAAGAATTCTCAGTATAGTAAACCACATCTTTCCCTGCCCATAAACCCCAATAATTTGAAGGAGAAACCGGCAGAGCCACAATTCTGTCTTTTATGCCATCAAGGTCAACTTTCACCTTAACTGTTTCATTTTTTGTTTCAGGTTTCTGAGCCGGTGCTTTTGAAGTTTTGCCGGGCTTTACATCTTTATTGCCGTCGTCGGGCTTATTTTCGTCTGAACCTAATTTAACCTCATCGTTTTCAGGTGCAAATGGCGATGGGGTATCTTTGGCAAGGGTTACCAGATAAATCCTGTTCATATCGCGGTAAACATGATTCCATTCGGTTTGACCATAGATAGGATTGAAATCGCGGGCTGAAGTAAAGAACAAATATTTGCCATCAGAGCTGAATGTTGGCTGATGCGATGCATGCCATCCGTCAGTTACTTCTGTTTTGGTTTTGGTTTGAGTATCAAACAAAATAATATTGCTCATGCTATACGGCAAAGTGTTGGTATAGGCTATCCAGCGGCTGTCGGGCGACCAGTCGGCACTGCTGTATTCCCATAATTCTGACTGATCAACCAGCACAACTTCACGAGTATCAATATCAATATATTGCAGGCGCATTTTTCTGTCGTTCCAGATTATTTTTTTACTGTCGGGCGACCATTTGATATTGAATTTATAGGTATCGGCTCCAGTGGTTAACTGAATTCTTGGCTCGCTTCCGTCCTGTTTTTGAATATAAATCTCGTATTCTCCATTCAGGTCAGAAAGAAAAGCTATCCATTTACCATCGGGCGACCATGCCGGCGAGCGATCATGAGCATAGCATGACTGAGTGAGATTACGTGTAATACCTGTTTTGGCAGGAACTGTAAAAATATCCCCACGGGCTGAAAGCAACAAACGGTTCCCGTCAGGTGATAACGATGATGAACCTATGAATGCTTTAGCGCTTTTGACTGCGCTGCGTGCCCATGCATAATCATCAGTTATTTCAACTCTTATCTGACGATGGGTTTCAGTAACCGGGTCAAAAATATGGATATAACCACCATTTTCATAAATAATCTTTCCATCACCAAGTGAGGGGAATTTAATGTCATAATCTTTATAATCAGTAAGTTTACGTGTCTGGCTGGTATTGAGATCGTAAACAAACAGGTTCATGATACGATCGCGGTTCGAAGCAAAATAGATTTTATTATTCAGCCACATAGGGAAAATATCCTGAGCCGGATTCTCAAACAGTCGTTTACTTTCTTTGGTCTGATAATCATAAACCCAGATATCATCAGCCATGCCACCTTTATAATATTTCCAGGTTCTGAACTCTCTGAACACTCTGTTAAAAGCCAGCTTATTTCCATCGGGTGAAAAGCTGCAAAAACCTCCTGTCGAGAGAGGCAGTTCCTCAGAAAGCCCACCTTCGACCGGAACTTTGAAAAGATGTCCCACAAAATCATTAAATGTCTGTTTTCTTGAGCGATATACAATATATTTACTGTCGGGTGTCCATGACATTACAATATTGTTTGGACCCATACGATCGCTGATATCATCGCGTCCAAGGGTGGCGGTATATGTGAGCCTTTTAGGTTCTCCACCCTGAGCCGGGATTACAAATACTTCAGTATTACCATCATACTGACCTGTGAATGCAATCCAGTTACCATCAGGCGAGAAACGCGGAAACATTTCATAACCCACGTCAGAAGTCAGTTTACGCGCCATGCCGCCATTAGCATTAACAGTATAAAGATCGCCAGCATAGGTGAAAACCACCTGATCTCCGTGTATGGCAGGGAATCTTAGTAAACGGGCTTCCTGTTGGGAATATAACAGCAAGCCGCTAATTACGAACGCAAATAGGAAAGCAAATTTTTTCATTTTTCAATTAATTAGGTTAAAAATAGTTATTAGAGGTTTCAAAAGTAATAAAAACTTAATAAATATGTATTTTTGCCGTCAAATCTTAAAATTGCTATTTATATGGATTTCAGCTTTTTAACAGGTGATTCGTGGATTTATTCATGGATAGTTTTGCCTTTGCTCATTATTTTAGCACGTATTGCAGACCAGACTATAGGCACTTTACGACTGATATTTCTCTCAAAAGGGTTTAGGATCATTGCTCCCGTACTTGGTTTTTTTGAAGTTATCATCTGGCTTCTTGCAGTAAGCCAGATATTTCAGCATCTGGATAACTGGTTTACCTATGTTGCTTACGGGCTTGGATTCGCAATAGGTAATTATATTGGTATTGCCGTAGAACAGAAAATATCGCTTGGGAATGTAATAATCCGCATAATTCCGAAACTTCACAGCCCTGAACTTATCAACTATCTGAAAGAGAACAATTATGGCATCACGATAATTCCTGCCGAAGGCGGCAGAGGACCGGTGAAAGTCATATTTTCAATAATTAAAAGGCGGGATGTCAGTGATTTTGTTGGGATTATTAAAAGGTTCAACCCTACTGCATTCTATACTATTGAGGATGTAAGAGCAGTGCATGAGGGAATAATGAACCGCACTCCTTCGCGTTCGGCTTTTCAATCTGTTGGACTTTACACCAAAAAAACGAAATAATTCTGATCTAAAGTAAAAAACCAGATTTTACCAGCCCGAGGCAAGAACATCAATAAGGTGTATTGTTTTTATGGGTAATTGATGTTGCTTAATGTACCCATCGAGGTGCATAAGGCAGGAAGCATCAGTGGAAACAATATATTCAGCACCTGTGTTCATTGCATTTTCAATTTTTTGCTCAGCCATGGCTATTGAAACAGGTTCATGCTTTACTGAAAAGACGCCTCCAAACCCGCAACATTCATCACTATGCTCCATCTCTCTGATTTCTATGCCTTTAACCTGCCTCAATAAAAGACGGGGTTCAGCCTTGATCTTGTATTCCCGGAGTGCAGCACATGAATCATGGTAAGTTATAACATGATTGAAAACAGAGCCAAGGTCAACAGCCTTTAGGACATTCACGACAAAATCGCTGAATTCAAAAATATTTCTCTTTAACTGCTTGCATTCATTGTGCATGGCAGTATTAAAAAAAAGGGTGTCGTAATAATTCCTTACCATGCCTGCGCACGACGCCGATGGACCAACAATATAACGTTTGTTTGAAAAATCCTTAATGAATTTCTCACCTATGGCTTTTGCCTCATCCCAGAAACCACTGTTAAATGCAATCTGACCACAACAAGTCTGATTTTTATTATAGAACACATCAACATCCAGTTTCTCAAGGATTTTGATCATATTGAGACCGGTTTCGGGATAAAACTGATCAATAAAACAAGGAATAAAAATATCAACTTCCATTTTAGCAGGCTGTTTTATCAATCCGCAAAAATATTACAATTTGCTTATTTACAAACAATACTGTTACATATTACATTATTTTAACTGAGTTCCGCTTTCAATGTCCTGTCATAAGTTCAAACCCCAAAACACAACCACAGCCTTTTGTTTATTATATTTTTAAACAGATTGTTTTTTCCTTCCCTGAACCATTTTCACAATTCTGCTTACCATATTTCGCGGAACAAATCTTACTGAGGTAACCATGAGTAAATTCTGTATCCCGTGTATTGCAACGGTTTTACCTTTTATCATTGCCTTGTAACCATATTCAGCAACTTGCGCAGAGGTGGGCAAGCCTTTATGTTCAAAGAGCTTTATTCCTTTAACTGAAGCTGCTTCCTGAAATCCGCTTAAAGTCGGACCCGGACATAATGCTGTTACACTTACTCCCGTTTTATCCAGTTCGCTGTTAAGTGCTTCAGAGAAACTAAGAACAAAAGCCTTGGTGGCATAGTAAATAGCCATTAACGGACCAGGAAAGAAGCCCGCCACAGAAGCAACATTCATGATCCTGCCATATCCGCGTTCAATCATGCCAGGTAAAAACAGTTTGGTAAGATGGGTTAAAGCTGTGATATTGAGTTCTATCATTTGTTTTTCCTTTTCCCAGTGATTATTGACAAACTCACCATAATGTCCAAACCCTGCATTATTGATCAGATAATCAATTTTTACCGATTCGGATTCCAGTTCATTGAAAATTTCCGAAGTTGCATTTTCTGCTGCCAGGTCTTTTGCAAAAATATGAACTGACACATTATGTTTTTTCAGGATTTCAGTTTTAAGCTCCATTAGTTTATCCTGACTTCGGGCAATCAATATCAGATTATCACCATGACGGGCATGAATACGTGCAAGCTCCAGCCCTATTCCTCCGGAAGCCCCGGTGATCAATACATTTTTGTTCATATAACGAAAGTTGTAATAAATTGGTTTAGTAGCAAATAACTGTGGTGTTTATAACAAATAAATATTGTAAAATGTTATAATCTTAAGATTTTATAATATTTATGGCCAAAATTGTTATACCTTCGCGCCGCGAATTTTTATCAAAAACTTATCTCAAGATTCTAAATTGGTATTCCAAAAATTCCATTTTAAATAACTTACATTCAATCAATTACAAATTTATGAACAAAAGAATTTTTATTTTAAGCCTTGTTGTTGGATTAGTAGCATTGTTTGGTTCATGCAACAACGAACATAAGGGTTTTAAGAAAACAAAATCAGGTATTTTCTACAAAAAGCATATTGAGAATAAAGACGGCAGAGCAGCGGATACAGGAGATATTCTTACAATGGACATGATCTATCGGTTGAAGGATACATTGTTGTTTGATTCCAGGATGAATAACCAACCAATGATGCTGACACTGGTAAATAAACAATATGATGGAGATATTTACGAAGCTTTATCCCTCCTTAATTTAGGCGACAGTGTAACATTCATAATCAAGGCTGATCAGTTCTTTCTGAACACTGCAGGAATGAGGGAGCTTCCTGATTTTGTGAACAAAGGCGATGATATGTTCTTTCATGTAAAACTGAATAATGCACAGACAGAGGCTGAATTACGTGAGGCACATGAAGAAATAGCAGAAAAAAGAAAAGAACTCGAACCTCAGGAATTAGCTCAATATCTGGAGGAAAATAATATCACTGCTGCTCCTCTGGCTTCGGGACTTTATTTCATTGAAAAAGAAAAGGGTGTAGGTCCTTTAGCTAAAGATGGAGACAGATTAAAGGTGCATTTTATAATTTCTACCATTGATGGTTCGAGATTATTCTCTACTTACGATCAGGACATTCCCATGGATATAGAAGCCGGTAAGAAATTTGATACTGACGGTGTTACCGAGGCTTTATCAATGATGCGCAAGGGAGGAAAAGCAACTGCCATTGTTCCGTCTGAGATCGCTTTTGGTGCTGAAGGCAGAGGCGAAATGGTACCTCCTTATACCACAGTGATTTATGAAATTGAAATTGCCGATTTGGTCACTAAGGAAGAATATCAGAAACAACAGGAAAAACTTCAAAAAGAACAAATAGAAATGGAAGAACAGAACAGACTCAGAGAAAAGGCAAATATTCTGAAGTATATGCAGGAGAACAATTACAAAGCTTCTCCAACCGTCAGCGGATTGTACTACATAGAACAGGTAAAAGGCGATGGAGCAAAACCTACAGCAGGTCAGAAAGTTAAAGTACACTATACCGGCAAATTGATTGACGGGAAAAAGTTTGACTCTTCAGTTGACCGCGGGCAGCCTCTTGAATTCCAGTTAGGCATGGGACAGGTTATTCGTGGCTGGGACGAAGGTATTGCATTAATGAACGTAGGAAGCAAAGGTTTACTTATAATTCCTTCAGAACTCGGTTATGGCAAACAGGGAGCCGGCGAACATATTCCGGGCAACAGCACTCTTGTGTTTGAAGTAGAACTTCTGGGAATAGAGTAAGTAACTGAATTGAAATAAATTACGGCGACATTACAATTTATTAACTATAGTGTCGCCGTTAACTTTTACAGCCGTTTGCGCCTTTATCCCAACCAGGCAGCCTGAATTTCAGAACCTTTATTTGTATTCAAGATATTCAAACTTATCTCCTGTTTCTTCAATGAGTTTTCGTAACCACCATTCAGGGTATCCCGGATGTTCGGGTGTTGCCGGATAACCATAAGGGTTTCGTAAAAATTTCCCATTCTCCTCGGGTTTAAGATTACCATCCATATATTTCACCAGCAGAAAGTCAGCTAATTCAAGCCATCTGTTAACCACCTGATTGCCAATATTTACTGAATAGTCAGTAAGAAACTCACGAGCCACAGCAGGATCAGAATCGTAAAGTTCAGTCACGGCTTTATCAATTGCAGGAGTATAAGCCAGAAAACGATTTTCAAATTCTTGCTGAACCTTTTTAACATCTTTACTTATAAGATCATAACGCAGATAAGCAAAATTTGAAACGCGGTTAAAAGCCCAAAAAGCTGAGTTTGGCGAATATGTAAGCATATCACCGTTACCTTCGGCAAATGTCTCCGGAACCCGGGTCATACTGCTATACATAGGAGCGTAAACAGTGAAAGCAGCATCGTCAACACCAAACCAGAAAATACCACCAATAAAATTTGGCAGCCAGTTTCTTGACTGCGCTATGTATGAAAATCCGGTTTGCTGTGTTACTGTTGATCTTTCATGAAAATAAGTTTTTCCGTCAAGCTCAAAAGAAAGTGGTCTCCAGCGGTAAGGCATATGGTGAGGTCCGGCACCAAAATCGTTTTGAAGGTCAAGCTCAGTACCTGTTAAATGATCACGCATAAACTCCATCAGGTCTTTCACACTGAGTTTTCGATTAGGCTTGATATACAAAGGCATACGATTCTTTGGCTCATGACCTTTGGCATAACCGAAATACTGATCCATGTCATCATTAATATCCTTGAAAAACGACCATACACGCATTTCACAAAATCGCAAAGCACCAAAATCAATAGGTGCATAAACATCACTAAAACTGAAATCAGCATCCTTGCCATCGTAATATCCTTGTTTTCGTGCAAACTCAATAACATCATGAGCATATATTACCTCAACATCAGGATTGTTGATCTTATCAAGCTGCTTACTGCTGATCGAGGTTCTGCCATTAGCTGCAGGAAATGTTGTAATTCTTGCATGGTTCGCATGAGCACTTACATAACCATCAGGGATTCTGATTGCAACCCATACAGCACCTTTATTTCGGTTACGCTGAATTCCGTTTTCGTCAGTATAAAGATCCATACCTTTACCTACTATTTCCATTATCCATGCCTCATTTGCATCGGAAATTGAGAACGATTCCCCACTGCTGTAATACCCGTGTTCATCGACCAGACGTGCTATCCATGCAATAGCCTCTCGTGCGGTTTTACTGCGCTGCATGCTCAGAAACATCAAACTGCCATAATCTACTATTCCGGTTTTATCAACCAGATCCGGGCGCCCTCCAAAGGTAGTTTCTCCAATTGCTACCTGATATTCATTCATAAAACCAATAACATTATAAGTTTCAGGTACTTGAGGGACCTCACCCAGATATTTTGCTGTGCCTCTGTCATATAATTTTACTGTAGCACCTTCAGGATGATGCCCTGCAGGCCTGTGATATAATTCACCATAACGTATGTGAGAATCAGCAGCATAGGTTATCATTACCGAACCATCAACAGATGCACCACGGGTTATTATCATATTGGTGCAGGCAAAAATCACAGTTTGCCAGAAAAGAAACAGGGAAAAGAGGGTAAGTTTTTTAGTCATAGAAAAATAAATATTAAATTATCAAAACTGCAAAATTCTTTAATTAACGTTAATAAACGACTTTACGTATAGAAAAACTATTATTCATTGTTTAATCCTAATATATGCAATGGAATGATTATAATTACTGGTCAATAATTCATTTTGTGCATAGAAATAAAAAAATCAAGTTATTTTTATTAATTTTGGATACTGATGTTTAATTTCATACTTTTTCACTATTTGTAAAATTGTTTATATTTAGCTGGATATCACATATATAGCAAACATTTTGAACCAATATATTATGCCAAAAATTGTAGTTGAATGTGTTCAGGGAGATATCACCCGTCAGGAGGGAATTGATGTGGTTGTAAATGCTGCCAATGCTGAATTAAGACCTGGTGGAGGTGTTGCAGGTGCAATCCATAAAGCAGCAGGACCTGAACTTTATAGCGAGTGTAAACCTCTGGCACCAATCAAAACGGGAGGAGCTGTGATCACAAAAGCTTATAGCCTACCAAATAAATATGTGGTACATTGTCTTGGACCTGTTTATGGTGTTGATAAGCCTGAGAGCAAACTGCTTGCTGATTGTTACATTAATGCATTAAAGATTGCTGATGAGAAAGAAGCCAGTTCAATAGCATTTCCTGCAATATCAACCGGTATTTTTGGATATCCGGTACAGGAAGCAGCAAAAGTTGCATTTGCAGCCATTAAGTCACAACTGAGTGATCTTAAGAATATTAAGCTTATCAGGATTGTCTTATGGGATCGCAGCGATTTTAATTACCATGAGGATGCTTTGATCCATGCAAATATCACCTGAAACTATAAAATGGATTTAACCATGGTATAGCAAAAATACCGCTGGTACTTTGTTTATTTCAGGAAGGCTTTTTTTCCAGTCAGCAACAGTCTGAGTCTTAATGTTTTCAGCCGGCGAAGTAAGATCAGAAGCAATACAAAGCCTGGTATTATCCTTGCAGGTTTGTAACAGGTCGTTTAATAGCTGCATATTCCTGTAGGGTGCTTCAATGAATATCTGAGTCTGATCCCTGCGGTATGATTCAGTTTCAATTTCTCTGATTTTTTGAATACGAGCATTTTTTTTCACCGGAAGATAGCCATGAAACATAAAATTCTGCCCGTTGAATCCCGAAGCCATCAGGGCAAGAAGAACTGAAGACGGACCAACCATTGGTTTAACACTGATATTCAGTGAATGTGCTGCACTCACAATTAAAGCTCCGGGATCTGCCACACAAGGTGCACCTGCCTGCGACATCAATCCTGTGTCAGTTCCGTTAAGGATTTGTTCCAGCATACCCGGGATCTCTTCCGGCAAAGTATGCTTATTCAGAACATAAAATATTATTTCGCTGTAGTCGCCCGTATAACCGGCAGCTCTCAGGAATCTTCGTGCAGATCTTATATTTTCAACAATAAAAACCCTTAACAATGAAGCCGTTCTGAGCGTATAGTCAGGTAATGTTTCAACCGATTCACCCAAAGGAACAGGGATTAAATAAAGAGTTCCGTATTTCTGATTTTTCATTGTGATTCAGTAGGTTATCTCATCCATGGTATTGTTTGCAAGTCAATATTTCCGCCACTTAATATTATGCCAACATTTTTACCTTTTACATCAATCTTACCATTCAGGATTGCTGCAAACGGCACTGCAGACGAAGGTTCAACAATTATTTTCATACGTTCCCAAATCAATTTCATTGCTGAAATGATTTCTTCATCATTTACAGTAACAATATCATTAACATATTGCTTTATAACAGGAAACGTAAGGCTTCCGAGAGAAGTAAGCAAACCATCGGCAATAGTTGAAGGTTTCTCTGGTGCGGGAATAATATAACCAGCTTTAAAAGACAAAAAAGCATCGTCTGCGTTTTCAGGTTCTGCAGCAATGACTTTAGTACCGGGAGAAAAATAATTTGTCGCCAGAGCTGTTCCGCTCAGAAGTCCACCCCCACCTACAGGAGCTATGATAATATCAAGTTTTTGCTTCACATCTTCTATCAGTTCCAGTGCTGCTGTTGCCTGACCGGCAATGATACTGTAGTTGTTATACGGATGTATTTCAATGGCATTGGTTTCCAAGATCACTTTTCCCAGTGTTTTTTCCCTTGAAACCAGATTAGGTTCGCAAAATCTTATTATTCCTCCATAGTTTTGAACTGCAGCTACTTTGGGTCTTGCTGAAGTATGAGGCATTACAATATATGCAGGTATTTTTCGAAGCCGGGCAGCATAAGAAAGCGCTTGAGCATGATTGCCTGACGAATGAGTAGCTACTCCATTCAATAGCTGATCTTCAGAAAGGGAAAAAACAGTATTAACTGCCCCACGGATCTTAAAAGAACCTGTTTTTTGAAAATTCTCACATTTAAAAAACAAGGAACCACCAGTTAATTGGTTCAGATTCTGAGATGTAAGAACAGGAGTTCTATGAATAAAATTATTAACCCGGCTAAAGGCTTCTGATATTTTATTTTTGTCAGGAAAAAGTTCCATATTCTGAATACAGGCTATCTCAATGATTCAGCCAGACGTTCACATGCCTGTTGCATTAGGGTAACAGCGTATTCATAATCTTCAAGATCGCCGTAATAAGGGTCAGGTATAATTTGATTTTTTCCTGGGTTCAGGACATTCATTAAATAATCCACCTTCTTTTTATCTTCTTCACTTTCGGCAAGAAAAAGAACATCCCTTAAGTTTCGCTGATCCATTACATAGATGAAATCAAAGTTCTTGAAGTCTTCTTTGCGAAACAAGCGCATTTTATGCTCATCCAGATCAATATCATATTTCTTGGCAACGATCAAAGCGCGTTCATCAGGTCCTTCACCAATATTATAGGGTTCGAAACCGGCAGATTCAACAATAGCTTCAATATTTTTTTCACCAAGGATTTTCTTGAGTACCCCTCCAGCAAGCGGAGAGCGACAGGTATTTCCCAGACAAACCATTAATATCTTTTTCATAATGTGGTTATTTTATGTGTAAGTAAAAAAATATCAAATAAATTTCTAAACCGGTGAAACAAAATTAATAACAATTTTTCTTTCACAAGTGTCCGGGGATTAAGTTTTACATTTTCAATCTAGCGTCAATTTCTTCCACATACCCTCTGAATTTCTTATCTGTTTCAATCAGATTAGTTATTGTTCTACAAGCGTAAAGTACGGTAGCATGATCCTTGTTTCCGCAACGCAGGCCAATATTTGACAACGATGCTCTTGTATGCTTTTTTGCAAAAAACATTGTAAGTTGCCTTGCCTGAACGATTTCACGTTTACGGGTTTTAGAATTAATTACATCCAGTGGAATATTAAAAAATTCGCATACTGTTTTTTGTATTATTTCGATCGAGATTTCCTTAGTAGTATTTTTTATGAAGTTAGCTATTACCTGTTTTGCAAGGTCAATAGTAATATCTTTTTTATTCAGCGACGACTGGGCTATAAGGGAGATTAAAGCGCCTTCAAGTTCACGTATATTTGAAGTTACGCTTTTCGCTATGTAATTTATAACCTCATGAGGTATAGTTATACCATCGTTGTGGAGGCGTTTTTGTAAAATAGCAATACGAGTTTCATAATTAGGTACCTGCAGATCTGCCGTCAGTCCCCATTTAAATCTGCTTAACAATCTGGCTTCAACATCTTTAAGTTCAACTGGTGGTTTATCGGATGTTATTACAATTTGTTTTGATTTCTGATGCAGATAATTAAATATATGAAAGAAAATATCCTGAGTTTTTATTTTTCCAGCCAGAAATTGAATATCATCAATAATAAGAACATCCATCATCTGATAAAAATGAACAAAATCATTCTGATTTCCATTCATTGTGGCATCAATGAATTGCTGAACAAACTGCTCAGTTGAAAGGTAAAGCACGGTTTTGTCTGGAAAGTTATTTTTCACCTGAATACCTATTGCATGTGCAAGATGTGTTTTTCCCAGCCCTACATTACTATATATAAAGATTGGATTAAAAGAGGTTTTTCCCGGATTGGCAGCAACAGCATACCCAGCAGCACGGGCAAGACGATTACAATCGCCTTCAACAAAATTATCAAATGATAATGAATCTACAAGCTGAGAATGCACCTTTACCTTACGAAGCCCCGGGATAACAAATGGGTTGGGTATTTCTTTGGCATTCCCCCGGTTAATATCCACTGGTATTGGAATAGGCTCATTTTGAACAGCCTGCTTTTGACTAGATGGTACATTTATGGTGTAAGAAGGAGAATTACCGGGACTCTTTTCCATAACAATACTGTATTCAAGCCTGCCTCTTACGCCTAGTTCTTTTCTAATAGTTTTTTTCAAAAGAGTAATATAATTCTCTTCGAGCCATTCGTAAAAAAACTGACTAGGAACTTCTATTGTAAGAACACTATCTTCAAGCCTGACGGGTTTTATAGGAAGAAACCATGTTTTAAAACTTTGATGACTGATATTATCTCTTATTACTTTAAGGCAAGCTTCCCAGACTGAAATGTGATCGGAATTCATACTAATACTATAGCTAACGAATTAATTATTAATAATTTAGAGTTAAACAGAATTGGCCAGAAATAATTAAACTGTATTTAAACATAAAACAATAACCAATTCTAAAAATTTTCAACAAAGATTTGAAATTAGTTGTTAATAAAAAAAAATATTTACTATTGACTTTCATCATTATTTGTTGTATATGGCGGGGAAATAATTATTTTTACTTACAGCAATTATTCCGTTCTTAAATAATTGATATTAACATTATTAATTGATGCAACCTGCTTTGAAGCAGTTTCAGCATTATTTTTACGAATTGAAAAAAGTATACGACATTTTTCAGAATACTCACTTTTTATAATTTTTAAATCATTTTCTTTAATTGCTCTCATCACCTCGTTTGTTTCAGGATAATCAAATAATATCTCATATATTTCATTCACTGTTTTTGTAATGATCACAGCCGATGCAAGTGCCTCGCGGGCAGCGGTCTTATAGGCTGTTATCAAACCACTGACACCCAGTTTTGTGCCTCCAAAATAGCGTACAACCACAATTACTATATTGGTAAGATCGAAACTTAGTATTTGTCCAAAGATAGGACGTCCAGCAGTACCCGAAGGTTCGCCATCATCATTCATGCGTTGCGATTCACGTGAAGGACCAATAGCCCATGCAAAACAATGATGACGGGCATCATGAAATTGATTCTTGTATTTATTCACAATATTCATTGCATCAGCCTGATCAAAAGCAGGTTCGGCAAAAGCAAGAAATTTACTTCCTTTCTCCTTATAAATGCTGCTTACAGGTGCCTCAATTACTTTATAGGTATCGTCAAAAAGCATTCCTATGCAATAAAAGTTTTAAGTGATGAAACAATTTCTGAAATTTCCTTTTTGCTTAGTTTACGTCTTAAAGGATTGTCAATCAATTCTTTTTTACTCTCCTGAAGCCTGGAATGCCAATCTCCCGGTTGTTCAAGATCTCCGGCCTTTCGGGGAATAATATGAAGATGAACATGAGAAATACTTTGCCCGGCAGCTTCTGACTCCTGTAATGACCAATCAAAACCTTCAGCTTTAAAAAAAGTTATTAATTGCTTTGTTACTATTCGGGCAAAACGGAATAACTGGTCAAGTTCATTTTCACTTAAATCGTTAACAGATTCCACGTGCCGGCGGGGTATCACCATAGAATGACCCGGAAGAATCGGTGAAATATTGTAAACTGCAAGCATCTCAGTCGTTTCCATAAAAACATGGTCTTCAATTAATGGTGAACAAAATGGACAATCGTGGTTCATATAATAATAAATAATAACAATTTAAGGATAACTCTAATGTTTGAAAAGTAATTCGCAATCCTTTTTTCTACCTTTCTCATACCATGATTCAGGAATCACATTCCATTGAACTTCAGTTATTTCGGATGGTATTGGATTTGTGCTTAGCCATTTTGAGAGCATTGAACGCAAATCCTTTCCCGAAGTCCATACTGTACGGTTATAAAGTTCGTCAGGTGTAATTCCAGAGCCTTCAGTAAAATGCCCTCCCCCACCGCTTCCCCGGTATGAGTTCACAGCAACCGTATAAAAAGATCTGGGGCTGAACGGTTCTCCATTTGACATTGAATGAATAGTTATTCTGCCTCCTGCTGGTTTTGAAACATCAACGGTATAAAAAATTCCTGCTGCAGATTCAAAATTATAAAAAGGAGTAACTGTTTCACGCTGTCCAAATGAATTGGTTTTTGTCTCTCCTTTGTCATTTTTCTTGAAATTCAATAAATGATCACTGCTATCCATCATTTGGTTCATCCAGTTACTATAACTGTATTCAAGCGCATCAAGAATTTCCTTTCCGCTTAATCTCATTGTGTATAACTGGTTCTCAAAGCGATAAAGTTTAAACATATCAGCTATATTGATTTCACCGGAGGGCAGTATAGCATTAAATGCAAGCGGGGCGCAAAAAGAAATATCAGCACCGGTAATTTTAAGCTGAATATGATGTATAAGGTTTACGAACTCTGCACTTCCAAACAGGCAATCTCTGCTGAATAAAGTATCTTTCAGGATAGTAACTGGTTCTTTAAGATAATTCTTAACTGGTTCTAAAAAATGAGAAAAGTTCTCTGTAAAATCTGCATCTGCCTGAAGTTTTGTAACACTCCTTATATTACCTATTACGTTTTTACTTTTTATTTGATTTTCAGTATCGGTAATTATTAACATTTCAGCCACAGCCACGTTGTGAGAATTACTACCACTACCAAGAATATAAACAGCTTTTCCGGAGGGACTAGTAACAGGAACATTCCATAATCTGTGGTCATGACCGCTAAATACAACATCAAATCCACTTACTTTTTGAGCAATCAGCCTTGAAGCATCTTCGAGCATTGGAAGCTCCGCTTCGGTAAAGCTACGTTCCGGCGCTCCTGAATGAAACAAACCAATTAAAATATCAGGTTCTTCAGTGTTTTCAATATAATCAACCCATTTGCGGGCTGATAAAAGCATGTCTTCAAAAATCATATCACTCCATAAATCCTTTGGAAGCCATTTAGGTACACTCGGCGTGCATAATCCCAAAACAGCAATTTTCAGATTGCTCCGGTTAATAATTGTATATGGTTTAAAATAAGGCTCTCCTGTAGACTCATTAGTAATATTGGCAGCCATCCATGGAAATGAAAACTGCTGAACAAGTTTATCATAAACAGGATGCCCGGCTTCAATATCATGATTGCCAACGGTTGCGGCATCATATTTCATGAAATTCATCATTTGGGCAAGCGGATGAAAGCCGGCAGTATCAATAAAGTTATAATAATATATTAAGGGATCACCCTGAAGCAAATCACCATTATCAAGTAAGACAACTTCCTGTCCCTGCTCCGACCGTTCATTTTTTACATAGGAATATACCTGAGCCAGCGAATTTGTCCTGGCACGATTCTCAAACAGATCATAAGGTAAAAAATGACCATGTATATCACTGGTAACTAATACCTTTAGCCTTATAGTATCCTGTGCTAAGAGCTCCGAACCCAAACAGGCTATTATGCTGTATACCAATAATATAAAGGGCTTCCAAATTTTCATTTAGGTTTGATTTTTTCCTCAAAGATAAAAAACCTGTTTAAATTTGGCAGCTTAAAAAGCTATTGTTTTACTCTTAAAAAGCAATAAAAATTTTTCAGTTCGCTTAAAACATTGTAACTTTGAGACTTATCCGAACACTGATTTATCTTATTTTATTTTTTAGTTCTTTCAAAATCATTTTTCAGAAAATATAATAAACTCATTTAACTATCATGGATATAAGAACAGCTATAATAACCGGAGCTTATGGGGCAATTGGAAAGGCAATAGCCCTGGGGATTGCTGAAGCAGGACACAAAGTAATTATGTCTGGACGTAATCCCGGTTTGTTGAAACAGGCGGCAGATGAAGTTCGTCAGAAAACCCGAAATAATAACATCATTGAAGCAACAACAGACCTGTCATTAAAGGAAAACATCGCTGATTTAGCGCAAAAAGTCAAATCTCCGGTTCACATACTGATAAACAATGCCTGCACTGCACCGAAACAAAGGACTGAGAATAAAAACGGAATTGAAATGCAATGGGCAGTAAATGTTATGGCGTATTTTTATATGATGAATGAATTTTTTCCTCATTTGTCAGAAGCCAATGGAAGCAGGATTATAAATGTTGCAAGTTACTGGGCCGGAGGTCTTGATCTAAAGGATCCTGAGTTCAAGACCCGAAGATATAATAATGATGCAGCATATCGTCAAAGCAAGCAAGCTGACAGAATGCTTACAGCATATTTTTCTGAGAAATATCAGAAGTATAATATTACTGTCAACACCTGCCATCCAGGTGATGTAAACTCAAAACTCAGCAACAGCCTTGGTTTTGGAGGGAGCGAAACTCCTTCACAAGGTGCTGATACACCTGTTTGGCTTGCCCTGTCAGCACAAGTAAAAGGAATAACCGGAAAATATTTTGAACACCGACAGCCGGTATATTGCAGCTTTATGAAAAACAAGGACGAGGTAAACCGGCTTTTTGAACTATGTTCAAAGTACTGATATAAACCTATGGTTTATAAAAATACGTAGATACCAGTTCAGTAGCTTCTTCAAGTGCAAAAGCCTTGTAACCTTTCTCAATGGCTTTTTCAATCAATGGTTCCGGTACAAAACCTGTAATAAGTTTCAGTATCCCACCTGAATTCATCTTACTAAGCCTGTTAAACACTTCGTCCACCGGATGACGACCGGCAGCCAACATTGGACGGGCATCAAGTGTATCTTTTATGTTAGCTTCATTAAACCAGTTATGATCTGCTTTTATTTTGTCAACGCTCAAAGCACTGGCTGAATCAGCTTCAGACAACCCTGCCTTTTTTCGCAACTGATTGATCAGCATTCCAAGATCCACCTTACCAATGATTGCAGCTTGCTGAAGAGTAGTAATACGAGCAACAGTATTCCTTAACAGCGGATTTTTCAACTTCCCAAATTCAGGAACCATTTCAACCAGGGTTTCTTCAAGCCCGGGGTAGGCATCAATTAACTCCCTTATCTTTATTGTAGGTATAATATCTGGTCTTTCCGACATATATTTACAGATTAACAATTGGGGTTTATCATTCATAAAATTCAAAACCCCAATTTAATTTAACATACATTCATTATTTATAATTCAGCAAACGCCGTTCGCCCTGCAAGTTACGTTTTTCTGATAATTCCTGGCTAACTTCAAGGGTTCCAAGATATTCACCATCGGCATTCCGAACAGCAAAATATTCGATATGAATAAACATGCCTCCTTTCTGGATCCAGAACGCAGCGCTGCTTTGCCTGCCGCTCTTAAAATCACTTAGTATCTGTTCCACAGTATGAACGCTTCCGGGAGGATGACACATTCTTACATCACGCTGAAGAATAGCACGATTACGGTGAAATATCCTTTCTGAACTCTGAGAAAAATATGCAACTTTATCATTTTTATCCACAAAGGTCATGTCAACAGGCAATGAATTAAGTACTGCTGTTAACTCCTCAACAGTAAAACTTCCGGAAGGAAGCACTACTTTATTATTATCAACCTGAGAAGTTTGGGGTTCGGTACTGACATTCTCCGGCTTCCACACAGTAACAGGATCATACAGGCAAAAACCAATCTCAGGGGTCTGCAAGTAAATATCATACCATTCACTTTCATTCAAAGTTTCAAGGCTCATGGGAAAAAGAATTTCTTCTTCTTTCATTATCATGTCCGTTACAGCGGTAGATGCTGGTTTAAGCAGCATATCAATTATTACAAGCAATTCATCCTTATCCATACCGGTTTCACGCAATGCCTCGTTTGCGGCTTTAAGCATTTCGCGGGCTTCATCATGTTTACCCCACATTACCTTAGGAGGTCCTGTGATCTCATATTTTTCTAAAAACGGAAATAAAAGATTTTCTTTTTTGATATAATGCTTATCAACGTCCATAAGCTGGTTGAAACCTTCGCGCAGCTTGTTTATAAAATCCACAAGCTCTTCATCCTTAAGATCTTTAACTTTTTCATAATCAGCATTTAGTGATTCCACAACTTCTTTCAAAGCCTGATTTTCTTCCCTGAAAGTATCAACAGGATGTCCTTCGGGAATTTCGGGTTGCCCTGAGGTATCAATACTTCCTTCAAGAACATAAGTGTGTATATCACATAATTTCAGAACCTCTTCAACTGGTAATCCTTCATTTATCAGCTCCTGTTCCACTTCAACAACATCGTTGTAAGGAACATTTTTCAAGATCTGGATAAGTCTGGCTTTTACCAGATCCGGTGCTTCACCTTCATGAAGCTGAAGTATCATATGTTTTAATAACGCTTTGCGTTCAGCATTGCTAATTTGTTCATTCATAACAGATTAATTATATTTTTTTAAAAAAAGAATTGTTTTACTTGTCCTTAAAGAGTTAATGCTCTAAAATTATGAAGTACTTAAACGGATACTATGATAATTTGTTTTATCTGGAATGAATTTAAATAAGCTAATCCGGTTCTGGAAAGTCACAAGGCATAAATTTGACCAGGAATCTTAGTGCAAATTTGCAACATTTTGTATATCAGTAATATAACAATCTGCTTAAACTCTTATTCTGTAAGTATTTCTTTTGAAGACAAGCCTTGGATAATCCAGTTTTTCAACGCTTAATCTTACTAATTGTCAAAAACCTTAAATTTGTCAGATAATTTTAACCTTTTTATCATGAAACAAATAGTATTAAAGATTTCAAAATTATTCATTGTGAGCCTGTTAATAGTTCTCATTTTCCAAAATGCACATGCTTTTACTCCCGAAAAAGAACCTATTACTGCTGAAAAAATGTGGTCAATGAAACGCGTTGGGAATCCGGTAGTATCCCCGGATGGCAAATATTCAGTTTTTACAGTCACCCAAACTGATATTGACGAGAATAAAGGTTTAACCAATATTTTCATGATGAATAATGACGATGGAAGCATTAATCAGCTTACTTTTTCAGGTAAAGACAGTTCGCCTGTGATCAGCCCCGACGGAAAGCAAATAGCATTTCTGTCAAGAAGGGATGATAGTCCTGCCCAGCTTTATCTGCTGAATCTTTCAGGCGGCGAGGCTCAAAAGATCACTGATCTTCCTGTAGCTTTATATGCTCCGAAATGGTTTCCTGACAATAAACGCTTAGCTTTCGCAGCCAATATTTTACCTGAATATAATGGTGACTGGGCGAAACTAAAGAAGTTGCAGGATGAAAAAAAGAACAATAAAGTTACTGCCCGGGTTACTGAGAATACCATATACCGGTTCTGGGACCGCTGGCTCACTGATGGATATTATCCGCGTTTATTTTCCATTGAACTGGATTCAAAAAAAGTAACTGATTTAATGCCAAATACTTCAAATTATTTTGACATGATGGGTGGGGTTTCCTATGATATTTCACCTGATGGCAGCCTGATCGCAGTAAGCTGCAATGTCACATTATCACCTTACCAGACTACAAATAATGATATTTTCCTGCTTAAAACTGACGGAAGTGGCTCAATGACAAATATTACTCCCGGTAATCCTGCTAATGATATAAATCCTGTTTTCAGTAATAACGGTAAAAGTTTAGTTTACGGAGCTAAAAAAGTATTTCATTTTTATGCCGATAAAGTTGTAATGACAGTTTATGACCTGCAAACTAAATCCAGTACTAGAATTACTGACAATATTGATCTTAGCTGTGAACAATGGTTTTGGTCAGAAGATGATAAAACGATTTATTTTCTTGCTGAAGACAAGGCAAGAAATGCTATTTTCAGCATTCCTGCCGGTGGAGGTAAACATAAGCGATTATTTAGCGAAGGAACAAATAATGGAGCAAGTTTTGCCGGTACTCAATATCTAATTTTCAATCATCATAATTTAAATTCTCCTCCGGAAATTTATAAACTTGATCTTCGTAGTCTGAAGCCTCAAAAGATGACTTCATTTAATGATGCTGTTTTGTTAACACTAAATCTTGGCGAAGTTGAAGATGTATATTACAAAGGTTATGGAAATGAAAATATTCAGATGTTCATAGTATATCCGCCTGATTATGATAGATCAAAGAAATATCCGCTGGTGATGATGATACATGGTGGTCCTCATGGTACTTTCGGCGATTATTTTCATTTCAGATGGAATGCTCACCTATTTGCTGCACCGGGTTATATTGTCGCATTACCTAACTTTCATGGGAGTACCAGTTTTGGACAGGATTTTGCTATCAGCATTCACGGCGAGAATTCCACAAAACCATTTGAGGACGTGATGAAAGCTGCCGATTATCTGATAGCACGAAATCTGGTGGATGAAAATAAAATGGCTGCTGCCGGCGGGAGTTACGGTGGATATCTGGTAAGCTGGATTGCCGGTCATACCGATCGTTTTGCCTGCCTTATAAATCATGCAGGGGTTTATGATCTTCACCTACAATATGCTACTGATTATACCGGCTACAGAAATTATCAGTATGGCGGTACTCCATGGGATGGATTTGATAAACTTAATCTCCACAATCCTTCTCAGTTTGCACATAATTTTTCAACCCCAATGATGGTTATTCATGGTGAGCGCGACTACCGGGTACCTGTGGCTCACGGACTGCTTGTTTACGGTATTTATAAAAGTAAGGGATTAGAAGCCCGCCTTGTTTATTACCCTGATGAGAATCACTGGATTCTGAGCGCACAAAATTCAATCTATTGGTATAAAGAAGTGCATAACTGGTTTGAAAGATTTTTAAAATAAGCCAAAAAATAATATTTACAGAGCTTTTCCCTGGCTCAATATTTTTTTATTTTTGTAAATTGTCTTTTCTATTTATACTGAATTATTCTGTAAGAAATGAAATATACTGTCAGCTCACTTTCAGCACTTGTAATTCTCAGAATAACAACGGGATGGCACTTTTTATATGAAGGATTGGTTAAAGTAACAGACCCCTCATGGTCATCCAGATCATATCTTATGGACTCCGGAGGTTTTTTAAAAGGCTTTTTTGAATGGATAGCAGAAAACAATACTGCACTTACTATTGCTGACAGTCTTAATGCCTGGGGGCTGACCCTGATAGGCATTGCTCTCGTTGCTGGTATTTTCACACGTTACGCTGCTTATGCAGGTATAATTTTACTTGGGTTATATTATTTGTCGCATCCTGCATTTCCGGGAATAACCTATTTGTTTCCGGTAGATGGCAGTTATTTTATCATTAACAAGACCCTGATTGAATTAGCTGCTATGTGGGTAATAATAAGCTTTCCCACTTCGGATATTATCGGACTTGAAAGGCTTTTCAAAAAAATGTAATAAATAGCATCGGGAAATGACCTTAAGAATTTTAATTATTCAATAAAAATGAAAACTAAAAATACAAACCCGGATCAGAAAGACAAAGAAAAAAACACAATCAGCAGGCGTGATCTTCTGGCCGGGCTGGCTTCACTTCCTGTTCTTGGGCTGTTAGGGTATGGCTTATTTAATCACAAAACTGAAACTGCAAGGAAAAGTTCCAGTTTGCTTGGCGATATTGACGTCATTATTCCAAAAGGCATACCTCCACTGATTGACGGACCTCCCTTAAGGCTGGGCATAGTCGGTTGCGGAAGTCGTGGCCGTTATCTGATGAAAGCCCTTGGTTTTCTTCATCCCGACAAAATTGATGAATACAAGCAATATGCACGCGAAAGCAAATTCTGGAAAGAGTATCTTGAACAGTTCATGTTGCAGGAAAACCTGAACATTAAAATTACCGGTATCTGTGATGTTTTTGATAAGCACGCAAAGCAAGGAGTTGAAACAGGTGCAAATCTTTATCGTAACGGGACAGGCGGTAAAATGACAGAATTACCAAAGCGATACCGCACTTACAAAGAATTGCTTACTGCCGATGATGTTGACGCTGTTATAATCGCAACTCCTGATCACCTTCACATACCTGTGGCATCGGAAGCTGCGAGGCATGGAAAGCATATATACTGCGAGAAACCATTATCATGGACAGTTCCGGAAACTTTTGATATCAGAAAAGCTGTTAAGGAATCGGGAGTAGTTTTTCAGCTGGGACATCAGGGCAGACAAACAGAAAGTTATCTGGTAGCCCGTTCCCTCATAAAGCAGAATGTAACCGGTAAGATCTCATTAATTGAAGTATGTACTAACCGTAATGATCCCAATGGCGCATGGGTTTATGATATTGACCCTGAAGCTAATGAGCAGACTATTGACTGGAAGCAGTTTATAGGACCGGCGCCATGGCATGAATTCAGTGCTGAGCGGTTTTTCAGATGGCGTTGCTGGTGGGATTATGGCACAGGCCTTAGCGGTGATCTTTTTACTCATGAATATGATGCTTTGAACCAGATACTTGATCTTGGAATACCAAAATCGGCAATGGCTTCAGGAGGAATATATTTCTACAAGGATGGCAGAACGGTACCCGATGTTCTGAACATGGCCTTTGAATTTCCTGACAGGGATCTTACATTATTATACAGTGCTACTCTGGCTAATGAAAAAAACCGTGGTAAAGTCATTATGGGGCATGATGCATGGATTGAGCTTGACGAATCATTACTTGTGGTTGCTGATCCTAAATCAACCAAATATAGGGAGAGAATAGAGAAAGGGATTATAGAACCCCATAAACCAATTTTCTCTTATGTACCGGGGCAGGAAAGCATTGACGCCATCACTACCCCTACTGAAAAATATTTTGCAAGTCGCGGATTGCTCTATACTTATCGTGGCGGAAAGCCTATTGATACTACACATCTTCATCTTCGTGAGTGGATAAACTGCATACGCCGGAAAGATGGTTCACAGCCCAGCTGTGATATTGACCAGGCTTTTGAGGAAGCAATAACCGCCCACATGGGAACTATTGCATATCATGAAAAGCGACAGACTTTCTGGGATGATGTAAATGAGGTAATTTATTAAATGAATCCGACTATGAAAACAAGACGGGATTTTTTACGCTCTGTAGCTTTAGCAGGTGCTTACATTTTTACAAAGCCGTATTTGGTCAAAGCCTTTGATTTTGGAGCAAATCCGGTAAAAGAAACCGGGATACAATTATGGAGTTTGCGTGATTTAATAAGAGATGAACTTGTACCAACATTAAAAGCAGTTAGCACTATTGGTTATACCGGAATAGAAGCTTTTGACTTTGATGGAAGCTTTTATGGACATGCTCCAAAGGACTTTAAGCAGATTTGTGCTGATATGGATTTAAAGATTTACAGTTCTCACACTCCCATTACCGATAAAAATGCAAACCTGTTTGCCGAAAAAGCCAGTGAAGCAGGGTTGGAATATCTGTTCTTGCCTTCATTTGTAGGAAGACCTGCAAATACAATTGATGATTTTAAAAGAACAGCCGAAGAATTAAACCGTATTGGTCAGATATGTCGCCAGTTTAACATTCAGTTTGGTTATCACAATCATGAATTTGAATTTAAACCTATAGTAGATCAGTTACCTTATGATGTTTTATTAGAGGAGACCGATCCCGGGCTTGTTAGTTTTCAACTGGATATATACTGGATAGTTAAAGCAGGCTCTAGACCATCAAAATATTTCACCAATCATCCGGGGCGTTTTCATACCTGGCATATAAAAGATTTAGGGCATGATGGCGAAACACTTATTGTTGGCAATGGAACCATTGATTTCAAATCGCTGATGAAATATTCACAAAGTAGCGGATTAAAGCTAATGATTGTTGAACAGGATAATTTCACTGAAGGAACGCCTCTTTATTGTTCAGAACAAAGTTTACGTTATATACATTCAAATTTATTTTAACATACCTTATTAATTATGGAAGCAAACAAAAACACAAGTCAGGGAATTGACCGCCGGGCATTTATACGCAATTCAGCGCTTGCCACGGCTGGATTCATGATCATGCCAAGTCATGTTATATCAGGACTTGGACATCGTGCTCCCAGCGATAAACTCAACATTGTCGGAGTCGGGGTTGGAGGTCGCGGCGGAGGAGTTATTCGCGCTGTGAGCAGCGAAAATATCGTTGCTCTATGTGATGTGGATTGGAAATATGCATCAAAGATCTTTAATGAGTTCCCAAATGCCAGAAAATTTTACGACTGGCGGGAAATGTTCGATAAGATGAAGGATTCCATTGATGCAGTGGTTGTTGGAACGCCCGATCACACGCATGCTATCATTAGCATAAACGCAATGAAAATGGGGAAACATGTTTACTGCGAAAAACCTCTTACCCATTCAGTATGGGAATCACGTGAAATGACCCGCATTGCCAAAGAATACAAAGTAGCCACACAAATGGGCAATCAGGGTAATTCAGGTGAAGGTATAAGGCAGGTATGCGAATGGATATGGGACGGTGCAATTGGCGAAATCAGAGAAGCACATGCATGGACAAACCGCCCAATCTGGCCACAAGGTCTGGAAAGACCAACTGAAGTGGTTGCAGTACCTGATACATTGAAATGGGATTTATTTTTAGGCCCTGCACGTGAACGTCCTTACAATCCAATTTATACTCCGTGGAACTGGCGTGGCTGGTGGGATTACGGAACCGGAGCCCTTGGCGATATGGCTTGTCATATCATGGATCCTATTTTTAAAGCTCTGCGTCTGAAATATCCTATCAGAGTTCAGGGTAGTTCTACTTTATTCAATACTGAATCTCCCCCATTGGCTGAAGTTGTCAAGTATGTATTTCCGGAAAGGCCAAGAGACAAAAAGATCAATATGCCGGAAGTTACTGTTACATGGTGGGATGGCGGTTTGCTGCCTCCACGCCCTGAAGAACTTCCTGCCGGTGAAGTAATGGGACGCGATAGCAATGGAGGCTGCTTGTTTATAGGTTCGAAAGGAAAGATCATGACCGGATGCTATGGAAGAAATCCTTTTTTGTTACCTTTGGATTATGATAAGAATTATGAGCGCCCGAAGCCCGAGCTTCGCAGAGTATTAGTAAGTCATGAAATGGATTGGGTTCGTGCCTGTAAAGAAAGCCCTCAAAACAGAACCGAAGCCAGCTCATATTTCGGATACTCCGGGCCTATGAACGAAATGGTAGTAATGGGTGTGGTAGCAGTAAGATTACAGGATTTAAAACGTGAACTCGAATGGGACGGAGAAAACATGCATTTCAGGAACATATCTGATAATGACGAAATTAGAGTGGTGCTTAGCGATAAATTTGAGATCATTGACGGGCATCCGCATTTCGAAACCAAACATGAAACAATTAATGCCAAACAGGCTGCTGAGGAATATATCAGACATACTTATCGTAAAGGATGGAGCATGTAAAGCAGCGGTTTGAATTTGATGTAAAATGTGAAGTGCAAATTTCAAACCACATAATAAATTAAAAACTAAACACTTATATTATAAATAAAAATTTATAGAAATGAAAAAACTGTTTTATTTTAGTATGATCGCGCTTTTTATCACTGCCTGTGGTGAAACTGGTAAAAAGCCTGCTGAAGAAGCAAAAGAAATTGAATCTGAAGATTGGATCTCCATGTTTGACGGCGAAACTCCCGGAAAATGGCGCGGATACAATAAGGATTATTTCCCTTCTGGCTGGGAAATCACTGACGGAACTTTGAGGTGTATAGCTTCCGGACGCGGAGAAGCAGGCTCCCTCGAAGGAGGTGATATCATTTATGATGAAAAATTCTCGAATTTTGAGCTTTCGCTTGAATGGAAAATTTCAGAAGGCGGAAACAGTGGAATTTTATATCTTGCCCAGGAATTGCCGGATAAAACCATTTGGCAAACAGCACCTGAAATGCAGGTTCTGGATAATACCACACATCCTGACGGGCGTGAAGGCAAACATAGCGCCGGAGCATTATATGATATGATCGGCGTTGATCAGGATAAGGTTAAGCCTGTGGGTGAATGGAATCAGGTGAAAATTCTTGTTTACAAAGGATTGGTTGAACACTGGCTAAATGGAGAAAAAGTTGTAAGCTACCATCTCTGGACACCAGAATGGAATGAAATGGTTGCCAACAGCAAGTTCCCGCAATATAACCCCGATTGGGCTAACGTGGCTCAGGAAGGTTATATAGGCTTGCAGGATCATGGTGATGATGTCTGGTACAGAAATATAAAGATCCGAAGGTTATAACCCGCTGAGTTTTAATAACAGACATCTTTGTACTTTATTCTGATTTCTCAGAACATTATTTACAATAATTAAGTCATCATTGTGAAATAGTGCGGTTCTGATTTGTTACACTGTTCAAAACCTCAGAAATTAATCACAGATATCCTGAGAGTGATTTGAATGGTTTAAATTTGCCGATTTATTATGAACAAGTCAGAAAGTAAAAATATTGCCGCATATTTTGGTTTATCCGTGATGACTCTTATCACGGGTTTGTCATTTATTTTTGTAAAAATAGGACTGAGATATACAGATCCGTATAGTTTGCTGGCTCACAGATTTACAATCGCCTTCCTTGGTATTATTGCTTTAAAGCTGGCAGGACTAATCAAGATTCAGGAGATAAAACCGCGTGATCGCATTGCTATCCTTGGAATTGCATTGTTTTATCCTATCCTGTTTTTTGGATTTCAAGTTTTGGGATTACAATATTCCACAGCTTCTGAAGGTGGGATTATATTGGCTTTCCTACCTGTATTCATGCTAATTGCAGGCTGGTTGTTCCTGAAAGAACGAACCACCGTGTGGCAGAAACTCGGTGTTGGATTATCAGTTCTTGGACTTATCTTTATTTTCTGGCATAAAAACGAAACTCAAAGCCAAAGTATCCGTGGTATAATCCTTCTGTTACTTTCTGTTATTTCAATGATAGGATATTTTGTTATTGGGAAACGCATCATGCAGCGTTATAATTCACTGGCTCTCACTGCAATAATGATAACAATCGGTTTCATTGCATTTAACATAATAAGTGTTGGCAAACATATTACGGAAGGTAATATTGATCAGTTTTTCAAGCCTTTTCTGAATTTACCATTTACCTGGTCAGTAATATATCTTGGTGTTTTGTCTTCAGTAATTTCTTCGTATTTGTCAAATTATGCCCTAATAAATATCCCAACTTCCACGATTAGTATCTTTAGTAATCTGAACCCCATTATTGCTATAATTGGCGGAGTATTATTTCTGGGTGAGCGACTGTTATGGTATGATATAACCGGTGCTGTTGCAGTTATGTTTGGTGTGGTCCTGGTTTTAGCTTTTAAACCCGATAATCGCTGAATTTGATTTTACAATCCTGCTTTGGCTTGATAATTATAAACTTATGGTATTTTTGTATTTGAAACAAGTAAGAATGATTATAAAAACTCAATTTATGTTTAAATAATTACTGAAGAAAACATTAAAGCCATTTCTTAAATATCTGAACCTAATTTTTAATATAAACAACTGGAATTATGATTATTATAACTGGAGCTGCGGGCTTTATTGGTAGCGTACTTACAGGCAGACTCAATGAAGACAAAATTTTTAATCTGGCATTAGTTGATGATTTTAGCAGAAATGACAAAGCAAGAAATCTTGAAAACAAATCGTATCGTTGCAAAGTCCATCGCAATGAATTTTTCTCCTGGCTGAAAGACCATCAGATAGATATTGATTTTATTTTTCATATAGGAGCACGCACTGATACTATCGAGTTTAATCAGGTAGTTTTTGATGAACTAAATCTGAACTATTCTAAAAAACTATTTTCATTCTGTACAAATGCAGGTATTCCATTAATTTACGCCTCCTCAGCCGCCACTTATGGTTTGGGAGAATATGGTTATTCTGATGATCATTCAGTAATCCGGGATTTAAAACCATTAAATCCCTATGGCAAGTCAAAAAATGATTTCGATATCTGGGTTTTGGAACAAAAAGATACTCCTCCATTCTGGGCTGGAATGAAATTTTTCAATGTATATGGTCCTAATGAATATCATAAAGGAAGGATGGCATCAGTGATCTTTCATGCTTATAATCAAATGATATCGCAGGGGCATGTTAAGCTTTTCCGTTCCCACAACCCCGATTATGCTGATGGAGGTCAGCTCAGGGATTTTATCTATGTAAAAGATGTAGTTGATGTTCTGGTATTTTTAATGCAAACCAAACCAGATTCCGGAATTTACAATTTAGGAACAGGCATGGCAAGGAGTTTTTACGATCTTGCCAAAGCTACTTTTAACGCTGCAAATATTCCTGAGAAAATTGAATTCATTGATACTCCTGTTGATATACGGGATAAATATCAATATTTTACTCAGGCAGAAATGAACAAACTTGCACAAACTGGTTATACAAAAAGTTTTTACAAACTTGAAGATGGTATTCAGGATTATGTTTCCAACTATTTAATGAAAAATACTGTGCTTTGAACCGCTGTTAAATAATATTCAGAAGTCTGTTTGATATGTAGGAAACTTAAATACATTATTTACTAATTTTGAAAACTCTTTTCAATCAAAGCCAATTATAACCAAATACATATATATCTGACATGGTACGAAGAAAACGGAAAACGGGGTTAGGAAGATTATTTCGAATAAAAAAGAAGGATACCAATATCAAGAAAATTGATCCATCAGTATTACGCAAAGGTGCTGATGCCGATAAATTTGCATTATCAGTTGATGAAAGCCGCAAATTATCAAAGCGCAGGCGGTCTTTTCTTGCACGTCTTTTTAGATCGATCAGAAGTAAACCTGCAAAATCAACAACACCGCTTATACTAAAGCCAATAGAACCTGAGCCGGTTCGTAAAAGATATAAACTTAGCAACAGTCACTATTTAATCATTAACTCTACTATTAAGTATCTTGTTGCCTATATATTAATTTATCTGATTTATCAGCTTACAGTGGTTCTTGTTGCAAATTTGTATGGTCTTTCAGGGGTATTGTATTTTCATAAAGTATTCTGGCCCATTGGTGATAATTCAAGGTTGTGGACTCCATATTATAAGATCATTATTATAATGGGTTCAGGGCCTTTTATTTCATTGTTATTAGGTTTGTTGTTCCTTAGAATAGCTCAAACCAGAACAATGGACCAGGGTACAAAACTTTTTTTTCTATGGTTGGCGCTTCATGGATTAAATATGTTTTTTGGGGCTTTTGTTGCAGGTGTCACTACTAACGAAGGTTTTGGTTATGTTGCCCTTTGGCTTTACATGAGCCTGATGTTAAGAATAGTGTTTTCATTTATCTTTTTATTTGCATTAGCTGCAATTGGTTATTATTCCACTAGCTTATTCTATGAAACAGCCCAATCACAATCGTATCTCAAATCAGAAAACAAACGGCTTTTTGTTTTATATCAAACCTTACTGCCATCTATTTTTGGTGCAATAATAATGTTGATTGTTCGTATTCCGGAGAATCCTCCATATCAGGTCCTCCTGCTATTTACACTTCTTTGTGCAACGTTTGCAGCGTATTTTAATAAAAAGGCAAAGCCAAAACGTATAAGAAACTTTCCGAAACATAACGGGCGAAGGGTTGATTGGGGCTATATCATTGTTTTGGTGGCTTTGCTTTTAATATTTCGTTGGTTATTATACTACGGACTCCATATTATTCTTAGGTTTTCCATTTCATTAAATTTATTTGGTGCACCATAAAACAGTTCTAAGTCAAAAATTTATTTCTCAAACAGGGTAGTTATTTTATTGACTTTGCTAGCTATTTTTATTACTTTTGCAGTAACCTTATTAACGAAAAACAATTATGAAAAACATTTTGGTCGCCATTGATTTCTCTGACCACTCCACAGAAATCATTTCCAGGTCGGTAGAAATAGCTAAAGCATTTAAAGCAAAAATCTTTCTTGTCCATGTAGCTGATCCTAATCCATTTTTTATTGGAAGTGAATTAGAACCTCAAATGTTCCAGATACAACGTGAAGAGGAACTTGACCGTAAACGCAATGAGCTTCAAGCTATTGCCAAAGTAGTTTCTGAAAAAGATGTGGAAATTGAAAACCAACTCTTAATGGGTGTGCCTGTAACATCAATCCTTGATAAAGCAGAAGAGATAGCTGCTTTTATGATTATTATAGGTAAAGAAAGTCATGGTTTTTTTTATAGGACATTTATGGGTAGCACCAGCGAGGGCGTTGTTTCCAGATCCAATTGTCCGGTGCTTGTAATTCCACGTGTTGACGAAGAATAATTTTTCTGAAATATTATTATTCTGATTATACCTCAAGTAAAATATGTATTTTTACGGCTTGAAATAGTTTATTCCGAAATGTCATTAGAGAAATTTCAAAATTCAAGTCAGAAGAAAGAAAATATTACCGGGGGTAATGCTCTTATCTTGCATAACGATGATCACAATACTTTCGATTTTGTTATTGAAAGCCTTATATCGGTATGCGGTCATACACCTGAACAGGCAGAGCAATGTACCCTTATTACTCATTACAAAGGAAAATGTAAAATTAATGAAGGCGATTATGAAGTCTTAAAACTACAATACGAAAAACTACTATTACTTGGATTAACAATTACATTAAATTAAACTCTTTGCATTTATGACTAACAGGAAATTAATATTCGTATTCTTATTTACACTCTTATTGAGTTCATGTGCAAAAGTGCCGATCACAGGCCGAAGGCAGCTTAAATTATTGCCCGAAAGCATGCTTATGAATATGAGTCTTGCTTCATATAATGAGTTTTTATCAACTAATAAAGTTGTTCCCTCCAGCAACCCCAATGCAAAAATGGTATCAGAAGTTGGTAATAAAATTGCCGGTGCAGTTTTTAGTTACATGGAGGAAAACAAAATAAAAAACAAATCTTTTAATTTTGAATTTAATGTTGTTGAGAATAATCAGGTTAATGCCTGGTGCATGCCTGGAGGAAAGGTTGTTTTTTATACCGGTATTTTACCAATTGCCAAAGATGCTGAAGGCATAGCTGTGGTAATGGGGCACGAAATAGCGCACGCTCTGGCAAATCATGGAAATGAAAGAATGAGCCAACAAATGGCATTAATACTCGGTGGTATTACTCTTGATGTTGCTTTGCATGAGAAGCCACAGGAAACAAAAGATATTTTTTTAATGGCATACGGTGTTGGCGGTAATTTAGGAATGCTGGCGTATTCGCGCAAACATGAGTATGAAGCTGATAAACTGGGAATGGTCCTAATGGCTATGGCTGGCTATAATCCCGAACGTGCTCTAAGTTTCTGGCAGGAGATGTCAAGGATGGAAGCCCCAGGACAAATAGCTTTATTAAGCACTCATCCTAGCGGCGAAGCCAGAGTCAAAGCTATCAGAGATTTTTTGCCTGAAGCTATGAAATATTATAGGTCTCGTAAATAAACTACCGCTTACCATCTGATAACAAGCTATTTATATATATTATTAATAAAAACAATACAACTTATACCCGCAAATCAGAGGTTTTATTATGAGCTGGACATTAATTATTTTATTTTTTCTAATAGGGCTGGTACTTTTGCTTATAGAAATGCTAATAATACCGGGTGCAACAGTATTTGGACTTTTAGGATTTGGGGCACTAGCTGTTAGTATATGGCAGGCTTATGCAGGCCATGGCACCCCTGAAGGACATTACTTTTTAATAGGTGCTATTATATTTACGGTTGTATTATTGGCTTTCGCACTAAAATCAAAAACCTGGAAAAAAGCAATGCTTGATTCAGAAGTAAAATCAAAGGTAAATGTTGTTGAGCCTGAAAAAGTAAAACCCGGAGATGAAGGTAAAACCATTTCAAGGCTGGCACCTGCAGGTAAAGCCTATATAAATGGCGATTACTATGAAGTTCATTCATTAGGTGAATATATTGAACCTCAGTCTGATATAGTTGTTATTCAGGTTGAGTTCAGCAAAATAATTGTTAAACTAAAAAACTAATTAAAAATGGAATCAGGATTTGTTCTAATTATTATCGGAGTTGCTGCCCTGTTTGGCTTATGGCTCATTCTTTATTTTATTCCAATTGGCTTGTGGTTTTCAGCACTTGTGTCAGGGGTGCGTGTTTCCCTGCTACAACTTGTACTTATGCGTTGGAGAAAGATACCACCATCTATTATCGTTAATAGTATGATTGCTGCTACAAAAGCAGGACTAACGGTTTATCGTGATGACCTTGAGGCTCACTTTCTGGCAGGAGGACATCTTAAACCGGTAATCAATGCCTTGATTTCTGCTGATAAGGCAAATATTGCACTTGACTTTAAAATGGCTACGGCTATTGACCTTGCCGGTCGAGATGTGCTGGAAGCAGTGCAAATGTCAGTAAATCCCAAAGTCATTACTACCAAACAAATTACAGCAGTGGCTAAAGATGGTATTCAATTGATTGCCACAGCTAGAGTTACTGTAAGGGCAAATATTAAGCGGCTTGTTGGTGGTGCCGGTGAAGAAACCATACTTGCACGTGTTGGAGAAGGTGTTGTAAGTGCAATTGGTTCAGCCGATTCACATAAAAACGTATTGGAAAATCCCGATGTAATTTCAAAGGTTGTTCTTGCCAAAGGACTTGATAGCGGTACTGCATTTGAGATTCTTTCAATAGATATTGCTGATATTGATGTTGGCAAAAACATAGGTGCTAATCTTCAGATGGATCAGGCTAATGCCGATAAGAATATTGCTCAGGCAAAGGCGGAAGAGCGTCGTGCAATGGCTATAGCTCAGGAGCAGGAAATGAAAGCCAAAGCACAGGAAGCACGTGCCAAAGTTATTCTTGCCGAAGCTGAAATTCCTCTTGCAATTGCTGAATCATTCCGAAGTGGGAATCTGGGTATTATGGATTACTATAGGCTTCAGAACATTCAGTCAGATACAAAAATGAGGGACTCTATTTCAGACCCTGGCGCTGCTGATAAATCAAAAGATGAAGCTGGAAAGAAATAATACCGATTGGAAAAATATAATAGACCAATTTTCGCTCTGCTCGATTGTTCTATATATTTAAATCATCGGCATTTACGTTTGTAGATTTACAAAACAGTTTGGACTATTTTGTAAATACAAATCGTATAAGAATTTGATCAGATAATCATATTGTTTTAAAAAACCAGAATCTGATCCTAAAGGAATAATTCCTTTTCCGAACCTGAATTTTATCTGGTAATAACCGGGGTTATCCCTCAATTCTGAACATTTTATTGAGAACAGGTCTGTATTTATCACAGATGAATGATCGGCGCATTTTCAACGAAGCTGTTAGTTCACCACCATCTACAGTCCATTCGCTTCCAAGCAGTTCAAACTGTTTGATTTGCTCATAGGAACCAAACTGCATGTTGTATTTATCTATTTCAACCTGGAAACGTCTACGAAGTACCAGGTTGTTTACCATTTCCTCATCTGTAGTATAAGTGATGTCTTTGACTTTACAGTATGATTTCAGGAAAGTAAAATCAGGAACAATAAGTGCTGCCGCATATTTCTGATTTTCTCCAACTACCATGATGCTGTCAATAAAAGGAGATTCTTTAAATACATTCTCCATAAGTTCCGGATTGATGTATTTACCCATTGAAGTCTTAAAAATTGCCTTTTTCCGCCCGGTGATCCTCAATTGTCCTTCTGGTTCAATCAACCCGGCATCTCCTGTGTGGAACCAACCATCATCTTTTATAACTGCTTTGGTCATTTCAGGTTCTTTATAATAACCTGCCATTATATTTGGTCCTTTGCAAAGGATCTCACCATCAGGCGCTATTTTCACCTGAACACCTTCAAGCGGGGGTCCCACTGTACCAAATTTAAATCCATTTTTTCCAAAATGTGAAACAGCAATTACCGGTGATGTTTCAGTAAGTCCGTAGCCTTCAAGAACAGGTATTCCTGCAGCCCAAAACACTCTTGCCAGTCGAGGTTGCAATGCAGCTCCACCTGAAACCATCACATTCAGATTACCTCCTATTGCTTCTCTCCATTTCTTAAATACTAGCTTATCCACAATCTTTAATTGCAAATGATAAAACCATCCGTTAGCTCTATCCATTTCAAAGCGATATCCAAGATTAACAGCCCAGAAAAAGAACATTCTCTTTATTCCTTTTAACTTCCTGCCTGTTGTCATGATACGATCGAATATCTTTTCAAGAAAACGGGGAACTGTTGTCATCAACTGAGGTTTTATCTCACGCATATTATCGGCAATAGTGCCCATATTTTCAGCATAATATATACTAACACCAAGATATTGCCATACATAATTTATCATACGTTCGTACACATGGCAAAGCGGAAGATAACTCAAAGCTTTGTCGTTTCCGCTCAATGGAGGTATATGCCTTACTGCCATAACATTACTTATAATGTTGCTGTGTGTAAGCATTACACCCTTGGGATTTCCAGTTGTTCCTGATGTATAGATAATAGTTGCTACATCTTCAGCAACAATTTTAGCTTTAATAGCTTCTATTTCTCCTGAAACCGGATTTTTAATTCCCAGATCAATGAATTCACTGAAATGCGGATGTTCATTAAGTTTTTTGAAGGTATAAACCCCTTTCAGTGAAGGGATCTCAGGAATAATACGCTCAATTTTCTTAAACAATTCCTTACCTGCAATAAAAACCAGTTTTACTTCAGCATGTGAAAGAATATATTTATAATCAGATTCACTAATAGTAGGATAAACCGGAACATGAACTGCACCAGCCATCATAATACCCATATCAAGAAAATTCCATTCAGGGCGGTTATTGGTTATGGTTGCAATCTTATCTCCTGCTTTTATCCCAAGATTATAAAGAGCATAAGCTATCTGATGTGATTTTTCAATATACTGATCCACAGAGTAAAAAAGCCAGTTTCCATCTTCCTTACCTGAAAGAATTGAGGTGTTGTCCGGATAATTCTCTTTCAGTCTATCCAGGATGTCAAAAAGCCGGGTAACATCAGTATTCATGAGGTGATTTTTGATTAATTACTAATAATTATTTATTCTGTTTTTCTGAAAAATTGTGAAGCATTTGCCTGAGCTGAAGGCATTAGAAGGATGTCATTTATATTTACATGTTTTGGACGTGATGCTGCAAACCAAACTACATCAGCCACATCTTCGGCTAATAGTGGTTCAAAACCTTTATAAACATTATTTGCGCGCTCCGTATCACCATGAAAACGTACGGTCGAGAATTCAGTATTTACAGCTCCCGGGGCTACCTGAGTAACTTTTATTCCATGATTTAACAGGTCCATTCGCATAGCTTTGGTGAGCGCATCCACAGCGAACTTGGTGGCACAATAAACGTTGCCTTTTAAATAAACATCTTTTCCTGCTATTGAACCTATATTAATTATATGGCCACTAGTCCGGCTTACCATACCGGGAGTAATCAATCGGGTAACATAGAGCAATCCCTTTAGATTGGTATCAATCATTGTTTCCCAGTCATCAATATCTCCTTCGTGGATCGAATTCAAGCCAAGTGACAATCCTGCATTATTGATTAAAACGTCAATTTTTTGCCATTCCGCAGGCAGAGATTCAATATTTTTAATCGTTTCATTTCTATCCCTGACATCAAAATTCAGAACTAAAACCTTTGAATTGAATTCACTCCTAAGCCGGGCAGCAAGTACATCCAGCCTTTCGCGTCTGCGCCCAGTAATGATCAAATCAAAACCATTACGGGCAAAAATATTGGCACATGCTTCGCCAATACCACTTGTAGCACCAGTAATAAATACTATACTTTGCATTGTCCTCCTTAATGAATTTTAGAATAGTCTGCTTGTTCTATTATCAGAATCAGTATGTCTTATTTTTAAACGGGGTGAGCAAACAAAACCTTACTTCCTGATAAACAGCTAATTATACAACAAACTAAAAATCATTATGTTTATAAAAGTTCAAAAATATGAATTAAAACAAAACACCTGTCTTAAAAATCCTGAATTGAATTCTTGAAAAGCAACAATTTTTTCAACAATATACTAACATATGCAAATTAAACACCTAAGTTAATAAACCCTAAACCTGTAACTATGTTTAGCCAGCTCGTTATTGGCTTTTTCAACTTTATCTTTAAGGTCCTCCTTAAAATGAATTATTTTATTCATTAATGACTTATCGGTAGTAGCAAGTATCTGAGTGGCAAGAATTGCAGCATTTCTAGCGCCGTTCAGGGCTACAGTAGCAACAGGAATTCCCGGAGGCATCTGTAGGATTGATAAAATGGAATCCAATCCTTCAAGACTTGATTTAATTGGAACACCAATTACCGGAACCGGAGTTAATGAAGCAATTACGCCGGGCAAATGAGCAGCCATGCCTGCTGCTGCAATTATTACTCTTATGCCTCGTGTAAAAGCATTTTTAGCAAATTCTTCAACTAATTCCGGTGTGCGATGGGCAGATAAAGCCATTATCTCAAACGGAATTTCCATGTCATTTAAAAACTTTGCTGCATCTTCCATAACTGGCCAATCGGAAGTGCTGCCCATAATGATAGTTACTATCGGTTTCATTTTCTTTTATAAAATTTTATTTTATGCAAAGATATAATCTAAAGTTCATGAAGAGGAAAATGTTCGCTATTTGGCATTCTAATACCTGAAGCATTTATCACAATTATTCTTACTCAAAAGAAAAACAAATAACAAACTAAGAGCTAAACATTTGATCTTCTCATATTTACAACAATATAATATTGAGATGTAATTAAGCAATGATCGTTTAAGGAAATTTCTCAAATCGTTTTGTTAAATAATATTGTCCCGGAAAAACCAATAATATCTCGATGGCTTGTAATAGTTTCCAAAAATTCTTATAGGTTTGCATGCTCATAAATTAAAAGCCAAAATACAAACAGACTTTTGGGAACAGTATAAATTTTAAAATTATCAGACGACAGGTTTTTATGAATAAAATCAGATTAAAAGACAGAGAGTTTATCTTATTTATCACTTCTGATGAAATAGAAAAAGCAGTTACTAAAATGGCTAGCAAGATCAATAATGACATGGCAGGTAAAACGCCCTTGTTTCTGGTAATTTTAAGTGGTGCTTTTGTTTTTGCTGCCGATTTGTTGAGAAAAATAAAGGTGGATTGCGATATAACCTTTGTAAGACTGGCCTCTTATTCTGGAACTCAATCAACTGAGAAAATCAGAGAGCTACTTGGCTTGAATGAAGTTTTGAAAGACCGTACAGTTGTTGTGGTTGAAGATATAATTGATACTGGTCATACTATGGATGATATGATACATAAGTTAAAGAACCTGGAAGTTGCTGAAGTAAAAATTGCTACATTTTTACTAAAGCCTGCAGCCTTACGAAAAGATTTAAAAATTCACTATGTCGGCATGGAGATACCCAACGATTTCATAGTTGGGTATGGACTTGATTATGATGGGTTTGGACGAAATCTTCCTGATATTTATAAAGTAATTCCTGATTTATAAAATTCTTAAAATTTGAGTTATGCTTAATATTGCGTTGTTTGGCCCTCCGGGTGCTGGTAAAGGAACCCAGTCAAAATTATTGATCAAGAAATACAACCTTACCTATATTTCTACCGGTGATATACTTCGTCGTGAAATCAACGAAAATAGCGAGCTTGGGCGGCAGGCTAGATCAATAATAGAAAAGGGTGGTTTGGTTTCTGACGAAATTATTGTGCAAATAATTGAGAATAATATAAGTAAGAACCTTCATACAAATGGTATTTTGTTTGATGGATTTCCACGTACTGTTGTTCAGGCATACATTCTTGAAGGTTTGCTTTTTAAACTGGGAGTATCGCTCACCTGTATGTTAAGCCTTGAAGTACCTCGCGAGGAACTGATGCATCGCATGCTGGAAAGAGGGAGAATTGAAGGTCGTTCTGACGATACTAAAGAAGTGATCGAAAATCGTTTCAGAGAATATGATGCCAAAACCATTCCTGTAGCAGAGTTTTATAAAGAAAAAGACAAATACTTTCCCATCAATGGAGTAGGAACTATCGATGATGTTTTCATGCGTCTCACCCAAGCCATTGACAAAACTCTTGAGAAAGTATGGTTCAATCTGGTTATTTCTGGTCCTCCGGGAGCAGGCAAAGGAACACAGGGTAAATTATTAGCAGAAAAATTCAACCTATATTATATTTCTACAGGCTCATTGTTACGCAACGAAATAAGTGATGATACTGAAATTGGAAGACGAGCCAGACCTTTTCTTGAAAAAGGAGAAATTGTACCTGACGATATTGCTATTCCGTTAATTGAGAGAGAAATAAAATTGCATCAGGATGTAAATGGCTATATTTTTAAAGGATTCCCCCGCAGCATAGTTCAGGTTTATATACTTGATGGTTTATTAAGACGACTTGGCTCCAGTGTTTCATATGCTGTTGAAATTCAAGTTCCTACCCTAGAGTTAATAAAGAGGTTATCAGCAAGATCCAAAACTGATTCAGCTCGATCGTACGATGAAACTACCGACTTAATTGTAAATCGACTTGAAGAACATGAAGCCAAAGCAGCACATGTTTCAGATTTCTATATCAAGCAGGGTAAACATGCAGAGGTGGATGGCATAGGTTCTGAAAGTGAAGTATTTGACCGGCTTGTTGCTGCTGTTGAATATGCATATAGAAATATTCGCTAAATCAAATAATGAGTAATCAGAATTTTGTTGACTATGTAAAGATCCTTTTCCGATCTGGTAATGGTGGTGCCGGTTCTGTTCATTTTATACGTAACCGCCATACTGCTAGAGGCGGACCTGACGGTGGAGACGGCGGACGTGGCGGGCATATTATTTTGCGTGGTAATGATCAGTTATGGACTCTTTTACATCTTAAATACACAAAGCATATTTATGCCCCTCATGGGCAAAATGGAGGCGGGCAACTTAAAACAGGAGCCTCGGGTGAGGACGTTGTAATTGAAGTTCCTTTGGGAACTGTTGTAAAAGATACTGATACAGGAGAACTTTTGCTGGAAATAACCCAGCACGAAGAAACAAAAATTTTATTTGAAGGTGGGCGCGGTGGTTTGGGTAACGACCATTTCAAATCTTCAACTAACCGTACACCGCGTTATGCACAACCAGGTGAAGAAGGTAGAGAAAGCTGGGTGATCCTTGAATTAAAAATTCTTGCTGATGTTGGTCTGGTAGGATTTCCAAATGCCGGAAAGTCAACCCTGCTCTCAGTGGTTTCAGCAGCTAAGCCTGAAATAGCCGATTATCCGTTTACTACTCTTACTCCCAATCTTGGAATAGTTTCGTACAGGAATGGACGTTCATTTGTACTTGCCGATATCCCCGGTATTATTGAAGGAGCTCATAAAGGTAAAGGATTGGGAACCCGGTTTCTAAGGCATATAGAAAGAAATTCAGTGCTTTTATTTATGGTACCTGTTGATTCTGACGATATAAAAAAGGAATATGCAATTCTTTTAAACGAACTTAAACAATACAATCCCGAACTGTTGAGTAAAAATCGATTACTGGCTCTTACCAAATCTGATATGATTGACAGTGAGTTAATTAAGGAAATGAAAAAAGAGCTTCCTCATGATATTCCCCACGTGTTTATTTCATCAATAAGTGGATTAGGCATACAGCGACTTAAAGATATGTTATGGGTATTACTGAACCAATAATAATTCAATTTGCATTATGATTGAATTGATGAAAGAGCTTGACTTAAAGTTGTTTTTGTTTTTCAATGGTATTCACAGCGCTGCCGGCGATTTCATCATGTATTGGTTAAGTCATAAATTCATCTGGATTCCTTTGTATGTATTTCTGCTTTATTTGCTTTTCAGGTTTTATGGCAAGAAAGCTTTGCTGCTGCTTGTTATGGTAGCACTGCTTATCACGATCAGCGACCAGGTTTCGGTTCATTGTTTTAAGAATGTTTTTCAACGCTTAAGACCCTGCCATGAACCCAGTCTTGAAGGTATGGTTTATACTCTAGGACGATGTGGAGGAAAATATAGCTTTATTTCTTCTCATGCCAGCAACAGTTTTGCAATTGCAGTTTTTATGGCATTATTACTATGGGATAAAATGCGTATATTTTCGATAGTGATGATAGTATGGGCTGCTTTGGTTTCGTACAGCAGAATATATCTTGGAGTTCACTATCCTGCTGATATTATCTGTGGTGCAATTGCTGGTTCAATTGAAGCTTTTATTGTTTACAGATTATGGTTGTGGTTAAAAACAAAAATATGGAAAGAAACATAAAGCCCTATTGCCTGGAATCTTTATGGCAGTTCTTTACTATTTAGTATTCCATGCAATAAGCTTCACATATCAAATAATTAATAACCGTAAGCCCGTCCTTCCATCTTCTCGATAATAACTTTGTAAACAGTTACACTTTTTGCAGCCGGATCACTGTACTCATAATCACATCGCCCGGTATATTGTTTCATGATAAGATTAAGTATCTGGCGCTTTTCCGACAGGTCATCAATAAATTCAGTTTTCCCAAAAACCAATACACTACGGTATTTCATACTGTATGAACAGGCAACATCAGCATTTTGATGTTCTAGTACGTGATCAGTGCTGAAAGCCAGACACACATTATTATTGTTTTGCAAAACATCAATTTTCTTTCCTTTTGGTGCTGAATGCAGGTATAGAACACCATCCTCATAGCCAAAATTCATATGCAGGACGTAAGGTTTATTATCCTTATCTACCATACCCATGCTGCAATATGAACAACGGGCAATAATATCTTCCATAGCAGCAACCAACGAAATATTTCTGCTTTTCATAAATATTACTATAAATATTAGTTTTAAATTTCTTTTAATTCTTATCTGGTATTATCAATCCCAAGAAGCGATGAAATAATTGACAATACAATACTAAATAACAATGCATTCCAAAACCCATTTACATCAAATCCACTTACAAAATAATCAGCAAGCATGATAATACCTGCATTAATTGCCAGTAAAAACAATCCAAATGTAAAAACCGTTACAGGAATTGTAAGGACCACAAGAATAGGCTTAAGAATTGAGTTTAGTACTGCCAGAACAAACGCCACAATAATGGCGGTTGAAAAATCAGCCAGATGAACTCCTGGCAGGATATATGCAGCAATTATAGCTGATACTGCCGTAATAAGTATTCTGAACAACAACTTCATAGTATATTATATTATTTAACTTTCGCAAGCTCTGATTACCCTGCCTGCAATAGGGCTTTGTAATTTGACAATTTTATAAAACTTTGATTATCAGAGAGTAATTTTTCCATTAACGTTTCTGTGTCAATTTCAATCAATTCTGCTAAATCTGCAAGTATATCAACGATTAATTGCCATAAACGTTCTACCAGTGTAAGCTTTATTGTATCAGCTTTTGTATTACGAAACATTTCTCCCAGCGATTCATAATCGGTAAACCGTTTTGCCACCGATAATAAGTTATACTG
>LSQX01240966.1_pt1 | contig 57237 bp, 55 predicted proteins | sample 654561 | NCBI WGS metagenome assembly LSQX01 (sample SAMN04489861, study PRJNA283612) | anaerobic digester metagenome | isolation source: 4 biogas reactors fed with cattle manure at either 37C or 55C with and... | place: Denmark: Kongens Lyngby | collected 2014 | reverse complement strand
TCCAGTGATGGTGGTCAAATACAAGATATAGATATTTTACAATTAAATAAATAACATCATGAAACATTTTTTCTTTTTATTAAAAGAAAAACCATACAAGTATGGTACAGAATACAGACAGATCGTGTTCAGGATAAAGAAAAATAAACCTGAATATATCTGAGAGACAACATATCAAAGTTGATCTTTTAAATGACACCAACATCAAACCCTTGATGTGTTATTAGAAGAGAAAGAAATAACACAGAAGGATTATGATATGTCTGAGAACGATTGGCGTTGACCATGATATTATGTACCAAATAATAAATTCGTAATATATGATTTAGTTTAATAATCACAAAACAAAATGGCAATAACATCACGACAGGAACAAATGGCTATCGATTGGGATAGAGAATTTACTGAGGCAATTAAAGAATGAAGGCTGATAAAACATAGCCCACACTCAGCCATCAGTAAAATCACCAGAATCATAGACAGTGGGAACTGGAATCTTCTGGATAAAATTAGCATACTAGAGTATAAAGAGTTGTATGATAATAATATCCAGGAATATAATGCTTTACCTTTTTAATAGATATTGTTATGAATAAATTAATAGAACATTTAGAACAACTTCTCGAAGAAGAGAAGCAAGAGATAGTTGGGTATATAAAAGATAGGCCAGCTATCATAGGAGATATAGTTCAAAGGGAACAAATGGATACTCCAGACTTTACTAAAGAAGATATCTCTGACGAGTTTATGTTAGAATGGATAGATACTATTGAGTGTCAAGATGATTACGAAAATAGTATATATGATTCTGGATATCTTGGCTGATATGAAACAGCCATAAGACATATGAAAGATTATTTTTTAACCAATAATACAATATAATCATGAAACAAAAAAAGCCACTTACAGTATGAGATTTATTAGATCATATCAATTCTGCTATAAAGAAAAAACAAATCGGTCTCAACACACCATTAATCTATTCTTCAGATGACGAAGGGAATAGTTATCAATGTCCTGTGTATCTTCCTGGAACTATAATAGTTAATAAGAAGCCAACATATTGAGAGAGGTATGAGAGCGAAAATATTTTCTGATTAGATGATAAACCTGAAACTCCTTTTACTTGCTTATGTTTAAACTAATGAAAAACAAAGAAATGATTATTGAAAAACTTGCAAAGTTAAGACAAGCAATAGACAATCAAGAGATAACAACAGAAGATGTTATTGAAGAAATTATTGAAATTGAATTACAAATACAAAATTACCTATAATTTTTTTATTTACTTATTAAAACAAAATATCTAACCAAACCTATACAGAGCATGAAGTGCAATACTTAACAGAGATTGCATTTGTAATTTGAGAATTACATTGTAAAGATGAGATGACTAAATTAGAAAACGATATATGATTATGTATGAACTACGAAGATTTTACAAACTTTTGTATTACTATACTTAGGAAAGCAGAGTGAGAGTCAGTTTGTGTTATACCATATAAATTTAAAGCTAGTCTATTGGATTATATAAAATTCGATAACTTAGACTGACTTAAAAGTATGTTATTAGAACACGACAAGCTTGCGGAAGATATTATAGCACATTTTAATTCTTAACCAATAACTGAATGTTAATAACAACACTTATGATAATTGCACTTATCCTTTTAGCTTTTTGATTTCTATTATCTAAGATAAAAAAAGTATTAGATATTAATATTGAGATAATAGAACTTTTATTATTATTAATAGATGATCCGGAATGACTAGAAAAGAAGTTCTGAGAATAAAGAAAGAATGATTCTACACCACTTTAGTTAGGGAATGAGAGGTCAAGAAGGCACAGCTGAAGTGGTGGATATATCAATCCAAATATTATCTAACCTGATACTTACAGATAGTGAAAGTGAAAGACGACGACTATTTTGTAATCAAAAGTTTTAAAATCTAACCAACAATATTATGGACAAGAGAGAGAAAATGGCGAAGCTATCGTGACTGAAACAAGAGATCGATAAGCTAACAGCCGAGTACGAAGAGCTGAGATCGGAACTATTAACCGAGTTCGGCGACGAAGCGATCAGTTATGCTTGAGCGAGGTTCAGTAGATGAAGCAGGACTAGCTGGAAACTCAAAGAATGAGTCCAAGAATCAGATCTGTTAGCGAGCTATCCAGACTACGCAAAGTTTGATCTAACGAATTTCGTTAAGAAAAACGAGGTATTGTGAAACAAGTATGCTGAGAAAACAACCTCAGTATTTTTAACTGTTAAACTGTTAGCCGATGATAAACAGGAGACTAGCTGAGTTTGAGAATAGGTATTGATTCATATTAAGAGCGATGTTTGAGACGAGCACATTATGATCAGGCAACTGAGAGCATTACGATTACGAACAGTTTGTGAGATCACAGTTTAGTTATTATAATGATGAGGCTAATGAATACAGTCCGCAGATGATGGAGCTGGAAGAGATACTTAAAGGATAAATATTGTTTATCTGTATACAGTTTTGACAAGTTACCATCGGATGTTAAGCTAAAAATAAAAGAATTCTATCGGAGGATAGTTTCTAAATGATTATTTTAACTTGCAAATGGAAACAAAAGATATATATATATAACATATATATCTTAAATATATTGCCAATGACTGATCGTATAGGTTGTGATGCTATAATAATAGAACCAGAATTCTTTGCCCCTGTGAGGATTCCGTCGGCACCATGTTGTGTCAACAATTTACCAACCTATCGATCAGATCATATCCATAAATGAAGCTTACAAAAGAGCCGTCGCTTGATATGTAAAGTACATAGTAATCGTATATACTTCGTGTTAATGAATATAGATATAACGAAGTTATAATAATCCGATCTAAAACTTTTTATAATTTAACTAAATCACAATGGATGCAAATAATAATGCGGGAATAGTTAATACTGGGAAAAGAAATACTGGCAATTATAATTCTGGTGACTGGAATATTGGGAATTGAAATACTGGTAATTGCAATGCTGGTAGTTTGAACACTGGTTATAAAAACACTGGCAATTATAATACTGGTAAATTTAACACTGGTCGATATAACACTGGTAATTGAAATACTGGTAAATTTAACACTGGTCGATATAACACTGGTAATTTTAATATTGGTGATTGGAACAAAGGAAACAGGAACATTTAATGCCTGAACACCATATCTCCCACCAAATGACTTCTTTTCAATAAGGAGTGTGAATTGTGGGACAAAGAATGAAACTTTATTATCAAATTCCCTGACTTTTTTTGTTTTTCTGTTGATACAACAGAATGGGTGGACTCAGAGAACATGACAGAAAAAGAAAAAAGAACTAACAAGAATTGGGAGGAGATGTGAGGATATCTTAAAGGATATGACACAGATAAAACATTACACACTTACTGGAAGAGGTCATTCGAAAAGGCTGACATAGAAGATGTAGCAAAAGCATTAGAACTTCCAAACTTTGACTACCAAATCTTTGAAGAAATCACTGGGATAACTAAAGAAGATTTTGATAAAAAGTTGGGAGTGGAAAAAGAAGAACAAAAGACTATTATTATTGATTGTAGAATATATTTTGACACCTAATAATCCACTCTAAACCTTTTACAGTTGGATAGTGGACCAACGATGTTTAATGAATAATATGACCTGATTACTTATTCGGTTGTTAGGGCTAACAGCTACGGGTACGATGAATCCAAACTATTATGTAGAACCGTTACCTAGTCTAGAGACGTTTTTATACGACGAATGGGAGAGAAACTATCAACACGAACTAGAACAGATTATTATCGAAGACTATTTTTTATTTCTTGAACAGATCGGTAAGATCAAATATGCATACGGCTGTTTCGGTTCAGAAACACCACCCGTTTGGGATCATGCCGAAGAGAAACGGAAAAGATGTAGTTCTATCAGCTTCGATTGTGCAGGGCTGATGAAAGCGTATGGGATAGCTAAAGGTATCTATGAGGCGAATGAATGAAAGTTTCACAACTCCCAAACCTTAGTCAAACTAGGCACACAGAAAGATCCGTTGATGGCTAGACGTGGAGATCGGACCTCTCGGATATCGGAAGAGTGATGACACTTCGCGGTAGTCAGTAGAGATTATGAATGAAACTGAGAACTACGGATCTATGATAACTACAATTGACCACACAATAATGTATTATGAGAGCGTATGCTCAAAGTCAGAGAGCTATGAAATAGGTTTCATTACGCATGAAAACGGACCATCAGTATATACACTAACGGTTTTGTGGATAGAGTGTTAGCTAGTTGACTCTCGATAGAATCGTGGCAGCTAGAGGACAAAAACCCGTTAGGCTATCATATAACGATCAGCTGATTCGCATACGATTCGTTGGTAAACCGTACAGCTAACCGGCGATATGTGCGCAACAATAGTAAAGATATGATCGCTACTATGCTTTGTGAGAACGGGACATTTGATCCGAACGCTAAGTCTAAGACCAGCGATTCAGGGATCTGTCAGTTGAACAACCATAGAGGTAACTACCAACGGTTACACGATCCGAGGCGGACGAGCACGGACGAGAAAATCCAGTTCGAGTTCCAACGTCAATCATGTCTCGACAAACGGAACCTTGTTGTAAACCACAGCAAGATATGGAGCTGTTATAACAAGAGACAGAAACGGTTAGATATGATAATAGATATGGAATGATGAACTTGGTGAATAGATGATTTATAATTAAAAAAATAAATGAATAAAAGAATTTACCTATTATTATTAATATTAATAATTGCATTTTTTACTATATTTCCAAAACTGATAGATGGAAGTTCGCAATTACCACGCTGCACAGATCAAGAAAAACTAATATCAACTAGCAGGTGATTTATCTGTATCAAAGATCCTATGTTTATAAAAATACAGATGGCAGAATCTAACCGACCAGAAAATTAAAACACAAAAGCTAGACTAAACATCTAGCTAACCAAACTTTTAATTACTTATTAAATAAACTATGGAAAATGAAAAACCAAACATTTATTCTTGGGAAGAAGCTATTAAATTATTAAAACAATGAAGAAAAATGTACTCTACAAATTGGAATTGAATTGATAAGCAATGAATGAGTATTGCCGTACAATTCCCAGATGAAAATTCTTTTATGACTGAACCATATATGTATATGGAGATAGTAAGGAAAGATAAACCAGTGATTAGAGTACCACGATTCCCTTCAAGATTAGACACATTCTCTGATACTTGGGTAGAAATTATATAACCAATAAAAGCTAGACTAACCATCTAGCTAAATGGCAGGAAATAGACCGAAGTGGTCTGTAGCCCTCATAAGGCTATTGTGGTTGGTGCAACTCCAACTCCTGCAAATTAAGTATTTATTATTTAATTATATTATTATGGGAGAACAATTAAAAGCAGAAACAAAACCTACTTTACAAGAAATCATATACGATATATGAAAGATTGTAGGTGAGGCAAATTCTTTATGTGATGACATTCACTGAAGATTAACTGGTATGTGTAATTCTGAAACAAAAGAAATATCAAGACCAGAAGCATTTTATCCTTACGCTGAAAATCTTAAAGAGGAAGTACAAGCATTAAGGAATAGAATATCATCAATCAATAAGATTGTATAATAATTATATGTGAGGTAAACAGCATACGAAAGTAGTCTGAACTTGTATAATAGCAAGTGCCTCACATAATATAAAATATTTATTTATTAAATATTATAGATGTGATATATAAAATATATAGATGAATTAGCGACACATAGTACAATAATAGAAGAGTGTAATTGATATTCTCGTGTTGCTATATGTCTGTCTCTTATAGCACATTGATTACTCAAACGAAAGATAAGATTTATTAAAGCTCGAAATGTGTTAATTTGAAAAGCAGATGCTATTAAATATAAAAAGCAATAATTTATATTTACTTTTTACATCAGAATTTTATAAATAACCAACCAGGCAGGGTAATACCTGCTTCTATGTCAGAGCCCATCCCTAAAGGGTAGCTTTGGCTGTATATATTTATATTATAATTTATAGAAGATGACAATAGAAGAACTAATAGAGAAATATAAAAAATTATTATCAGATGTTCCACAAAAGATGGATGAAATGGATGCTTGAATTGCCACTGCATTTGTTATGATATTAGAAGACCTAAAATCACTTCAAGAACCAATAGAGGAGAGAGAGGTTGAGAAATGCAAACCACCAAAATTTAATTCATTTTTATGCCAAATGTTCTGACATAAGTCAGCTACTGGTGGAGCATATGATGAGGATGTTAGATGTGATAGATGTTGAACAAGTATCTTTATAGATAGAGATTGATATCGGAGTGACTAACCCCTACCACCTTTTATATTTTATTAGAATGATGATGACAGATAACCAAGTATATTATCAACAATGAGGTGGAGATGAACAATACACACCTAAACATTGAGTAGAATTATTACTTCCATATATTCAACACCTAAATGACAAAACAATACGATGTCCTTTTGATCGTGAAGATAGCCAATTTGTAAAAGTTTTACAAGAAAACTGATTTAAGGTTGTGTATTCACATTTGGATTACTGACAAGATTTTTTAACTTACGAACCAGAACAACGAGATGTAATTATAAGTAATCCACCATACAAGAACAAAAGAGTATTCCGAGAAAGAGCGTTGAATTTAGGGAAACCTTTTGCTTTGCTACTACCAATAAACATATTGTCAGATAGTGTAATAAATGTTACTATGAGAGAGAGAGAGAGAGAGAGAGTTCCAACTCTTAATACCACAAAAAAGACTAAGATTTTACAATGCAAAAACGGGAGAGATATGAAACCAACCAACATTCAAAGCATCATATTTCTGAGTAAATATATTTGAAAGACAAATAATTTTAACTCCCTAACCACCCACATATGACAAACCAACCAAAAGACAACGACCTAAATACTCAATATAGGAAAGAGCTTTTGGAAACAAAAGACCCTACACTATATGAAAAAAGAATGAATATTAAAACTAGATGGCATAGATTACAGCTTTATAAAATAATGAATAAACCTTTAAATATTAAACAAGATACCCCATGATTAAAAGAGTATTAGTGTTTTTGTTCTGAGTTTTAATGATTCTATGATCAGTAAACGCAGGACAAGAAAGGATATCAACAAACAAACATGATGTTATAAAGGTCACGTTAGACTGACAGCATCAGGTCGTCGTTAGTGCTGTTAATAACGGATCGCAAGCGAAAACGGTTAAAGAATTGATGGACGATATGTGATGAATCACGGCCATAAACTGAGCATTCTTCTGCCCTAATGAAGCAGCCTACAGTTGGTGTGAGCCAAACACATCAGACTTTATGAGAATAATGGATTGAAATTTATATGCTACTTATTGACAAGATGTCTGAGCATGGAGATCTTTGATATGATTTGATTATAACTGAACACCACAAGCTATTAATAGATGATGAGAGTCATGGATTAATGGACAGAGGATCACACCAGGATTGAGTCAAATAAGGTATTGATTGAATATGTATACATTAATATACCAATGATCAGTACAAAGATTAAGCCCGATGAACACAGACTCTAAACAGTCTAGGGCCGACACCAAACAGTTTATGTGTTTCACCCAAGATAAACAAACTGTGTATTTTTGAGCAGTATATAGTATAGCATTCAATAGGCTTTGAGACTACCTTAAAGAAACATTCAATTGTTACAACGCTATTCAACTAGACTCAGGTTGAAGTAGAGCAATGATATATAATAATCAATATATAGCATGACCATGAAGAAGGGTTATGGATGCTATAGTAGTTGTCCCGTTTGCATCATTACCCCAACCAACAGAAATACCAGTAGAACCAGAAAAAGATAAAGAGACATTGATGAAAGAATATTGAGCAATATACTGATGAGCTGAATCTTATATAATATATACTAAATTAGACAATAATATGAAACATTTTTCTAGAGCTGAAAGATTAAAAGAACGAGAAAAATATGAAAGGTTAATAAATGCTATTGTAGATAAAACAGACCAGCCTAGAGTATTATGAATATGTTACAATCTGTTATGGAGATTCGAAGAAGAGATAAAAAGATTAAAAGATCCAGAAGGCATATTTAAATATTGAATGAGCCAATCATATTTTAATTGTTTAACAGATCTAGAATGTATGCACGTCTTGGAGTAGTGTTTTTAATATTACTGCTTATGGCAATAGTGTCTATGTTTTATCCAAAAGATAATTATTGAATTGAATGTGAATAATGAGAAAAACTTATTAGTACCAAAAAATGATGGATGTTTTTAAATTTTAACAACATTAATAATGAGCAAGAGAACAAAATGTCTAGTGTATACTAGAGTGATGGGCTATCTATCACCGACCTATAGATATAATATAGGTAAGAAATCAGAGTTCTATAGTAGAAAGTATTTCAATAAACTTAAAGCTATGAACAGAAAGTTTGTTGATAATTATTTAAAGTCCTAAACAAAAACCCCATCAATTGATGGGGTCTTTTTGTTATTCATTATTTTTTACTAAATACGGTTTCTTTATAGTGAGTATCTTATATCTTGCTTTCCCGCCTTTAGCGGTCTTGAAATGTGTTTCACCATATTCAATCGCCTCTTCTTTGGTAGAGAACTGGTGTCCTGTCAGATCCCGTTCTTCTGACCCATCACCCGCCACTCTTTTGAGTGCATAAATTTCGTAGGTGTATTTCGATTGGAAGTGCGACTCTTTAAGATTCTCGTTGAAAATATCTTTCGCTTCTTCTGGTGTAACCGGCGTCTGTGCCTTGATCTGTTCTTTTAATTCATCGACCGACTCGATCATCTTTTTCATAAGCTCTTGCTGTCATTGGAACAGTTGTGCTACTACCGGATCGATAGCCGGTGCCGTCGGTTCTGGGTCGAGTTTAGGCACCTTCACTTCTACCACTTCAGTTTTAATGCTGTTGAGCTTTTTCTTTTTCTCGATCATCTCTTTGATTTTATCTTTCTTCCATGAGTGGTGTGGGTTCCTTCAGTGCAATTTAAAGTACTCTCTTTTAAGTGTTTCCATGGTTAATATTTTAACAAAATAAATGTTTTGGTTGATAGGATATATACAGCAACAAACAGGTCCGAGTTAATAGATTTCAGTTTCTGTAACGTTATCATCTGCATCGGTTCTATTTTTTTCCTGATCTGTTCATGGATCTTATCTTTATCGAACTTTTTGTTGCGATGGTATTTGAACTCAACAAAATATTTTATGTTGTTTCCGATATCGATAATAGAATCGAACGGTTTATTCGAGGTTCAGACATCCTCTATCTTGTAACAGAACCGGCCGTACTCGTTCCTTAGGTAATTGAACAGCCACGCTCTAGCCTCTTCCTCGTTCTTCGGGTCGCTAGTCACCTCTATCTGTTCTATTATCTCAAGGTTAATCATATAGAAAACTTATTGACTAAAACATCTCTGATCTTTTTCGAGTTCTTTTTCATAAAATCTAACAACAAGTCGTCCATAAACATTAGAGCTACTCTATCGGTATAAACTATTTTCAGGTCAGTGTTCCCAAAATTGATTTTTTCTTTTTTAAGTTCATCGTCGATGATGTCGCACGAGAAATATGCGGTAGCGTTATCTTTATAGACTTTACTATTATCATGATAGAACGCCGACCCGTAACACGAGTTGATCAAGACCAGCTCTTTCTTGGTCAGGATCTTGGCTTTGTATGCCATATCTATTAACGGGTTGAGTTTTGTTATCTTTGTATACGATTCGTTGCCAAGATATTCTAACATCTTTTTAAGATATTTGTCTCCATAATACTGTTTAGTCAACTCGTTCTTTCACTGGAAATGTTTGATCGAGTTAGAGAACCTTTTGGTTGACCAAATAATATTATAGGATACTTCTGTAATGAGAGTAATCATTCTCTGTGAGGTAGTCGACATGGTGGATTCTTAAAGATAAAAGTATCTGTGCCATCATCCGATCGATAGAGCTTGCTTTGATATTATCAACAGGCGAGCTGAGTATCAGTGTGTTAGACAATAATGCACCGACATTCTCTCATACAAACTCGTTTATATCGGAAACAATTTCTCTAATGATGGGTCAGTATTGGTTAATATATTCTGACTGGAACACGATCTCATAGATAGTGTTGTTAAGTTTCGTCTCTTTATTGTATTCCTTCTTGCTGACGAACACCTTTTTCTTGATCGCTTCTTGCATGATCATCTCTTTCAGCCTGAACGTAGCGTCCTTATGTAGCATACTCTGTTGTGTGTTTAATACCCCAGCCTTGTTGATCACCCGGATCAGTGCATCAGCAACCTCTTCGTCGCTTAGTCCAGAATATACTATCGAGTTTGTCGCTAACGGATACGCTAGTATGTTAGCTGTCCTCGAGTCGATCCCTTTCTTGTTGAGTAACTTCAACGCCTTTTCATATGCTAGTCTGACATATCATTCTTCGTTATGATATTTGTTCCACGAGTTAAGGATCTCTAAATACGGTGTAGTTTTCTTTATCTCGGTTAGCAACATCACATCGGTCCCGTCTTTATTTTTCTTCCTTTTTTGGTACGATCTTTTCAGATACATGGTGAGTGTTCTGTTGTTTACCGACATCTCAGCCGACATCTTCTCTCATGATATGAACAGAGTCGAACGGAACACATACCTGATATTCTTCATCGATTGTGTACCTCTGTCGGATACCTCTCTGTTTAGTACGTTCCTGATCCCTTCTTCGATCACCGGGTTAACATTGTTAGTAAACTCAGAGATGAATATCGGTTCATATAAAGTACATGCTTCTTTAAACGGTTTAGCTGTAGATGAGAACCTACCAGCAGAGGTCGATCTATATTTAGCATTCGGGTCATATCCGATCGCGGATTTGATCAGCTCTTCGAGTGTCGTTTTTCAAGACTCGGTTTCTCAGGTGATAAACATCGCTGGTGATACGTTGGCAATATCTATGATCGAATCCCATGCATTCATTCAGCACGAAGCTGCAGCCATCATCATGGCAGTGATAGCTATATTATCGTCGAACACTTCCCTTACACTTGATAGGTATTTAATAAATGATACATTTTCTCATTTATGTAGTTTCTCTTTATGTGGGAACATCGTTATAACATTCTTGCCTTTACCGGCTATCTTGTTTCCTAGATAATAGATCCCATCTTCTGAGTATCATCATTTCGAAATAACGTTAACTTTCGGGATATCTTCAATCGATTCTAATGCGTTGAATATCATCCCGACATCGTTATCGTCCCCGAAAAAGAACCCGATCGAGTTTTGGTATAACCTATTCCGGTCTCTTTTGCTAGCGACTGGGTAGATCATAACCGACTCTTTGTTTCTGTTTCTTGCAAAATAAACGGTGGTAGTGATATCTGTCTCCATCATATTAATATCTATATTAGTATCAGCTTTAGCATATACAGCCAGCTCTCAATCTATTACAGTATCATGTTGTGCATTCTGTTTGTTTTTTGTTTTGAATAATTTTGTTCTAATAACCCTGGTTTTGGTAGCTGTTATAGTGAACAGATTACTGGGGCTATTATATGTCCGTAACACATTTTCAGCATCTTCCACAATATTATCTTTGAACGGGATCGCGAATTTATTAAACAAGAACTTTTCTAGATGGACTGTATCGTTATCGAAATAGTATCTAAGAAAACTAAGCACAGATCCCTGTGGTCTTGTTGGGTGGTTCGCTCAACTAAAAGATGAGTTAACATAGTTCTCCTCCTTGTTAAGTTTGTATCAATTTGTGGTATATAAAGCGCCTGTAGATTTGTCTACAATATCGAGGTTTGTTCAGTTCAGTTTGATTTCTCAATTGATTTTGATGATATTTCAATCTTTTCATCTAACAGTGAATGTTCTATCATATTCATATTCAGACAGCTGTTTGAACACATCTTCAAACTTCAGCTGATCTATGGTTCAGCATTTAACTATCCCATAGTTTTTAGATATCTCTTTATAGTCTTTGATAGATCTATTATAATCAGCTCAATGTTCGTGTCGATAATTGAATCTATCGATATCGAGGTAAACAAACCTATCGATATCGGATTCCGACTCCACTCAATGTTTATGTAACTGACTGAACTTAAGCCCCTCTTTAGGAACAAACATAAGAGTCTGTATAGGCTTACCCGACTTCCGATGGAATGTTAACGGCATCCTTATCCCCGCCTCAACTCAATATCTTGACGGGTTAAGATCCCCTCACTTGAATTTAGAGTGAGCATAGATAAGCATGTTCTCAAAATCTTTATCGGAATAGATTTTGTTTAGTTCGGGTCTAATAGCCGGGTCAATAATATAAACAAGATGGAATCATCAAGACAGCTTGTTACCGGTATTCGACATCAGCACATATGTAGGCAGGAAGTCGCCTATCTGTATTGATATATATTCCCGGTACTCTTCCATCGTCTCGAATCATGATTCAACGAAATCTAGATCGATGATAAAAGCGTTCCATCTATCGCCATTAGCTCTACCTTTCCCCACAATCCCTTTAGACGGATCACCTCGCTTCATACTAAAATTCTCCATAAAGTTCCCGTTGGGGAAGAACTGAAGATGAAGTGGGTACTTCTCGTTCAGTTCTAACGCAACAGGTAGCTCGTATGTTTTACCGAAATTGAAACTAGAAGGCATCTTTCACTCTTTCTTTCGTAAGTCAATGAGCATTCATTCACCAGCATCATGTTTTTCTGGTATCATTTTATAGAACGGGTTCCCAAATTCTTTGAGTAACCTTTCTAATATTATTTGTTTATCCATTGAACAAGAAATTAAGAGCTAAAAAAAAGTTATGTAGTTATATCATTAGAACGGAAGATCCGAATCCTCTGATGAATCACTCACCTTTTTTTCAGCCTCGTCAGTCATTTCAACGAAGGTCAATTCTAGTCCAGGTTCCATTCATTTCCTTTTAAACCCTTTCTTGATGTTAGCGTATAGCTGTCCTTTCTCAATAACAGCTGATCGATATTTCCCGAACTCTCAATCGTTTTCTCGGATAGTGAGAGACGATCAGTCGATAGTTATTATTCCGATCTTGTTCTCGTCAGCTTTTTCGTATAGCCTGATAGACACAGAATCGAATTCATAGCTCCCAGGTTTAACGTCTTTGATAGTATAAGTTTTAGTCGCTTTGTCATAAGTAGCAGGACTAACAGCTACTACAGTTTTTACTTTAGCCATTTCTATTATTGGTTATTATTAAAAGTTTTAGTAACATAAACCTTAAACGGTTTTTCTCATTCTTTTGAACATCTATCAGCAGCAGTATAGAAGTCGTTAACAACTTTCACAGCGTTTCTTGTCGCCTCTATTTTAGACATTCAGTTATCCATATATATTTTCTGTAAGGATTCCAATATCTTTCAATTAAATCTACCAGCAGGTACAACCCTGAACCTTTGTGTTTCTTTTTTATCATTTACCTCAAACGTTATCTTGAAGTAAGGTAGATCCATTCATTCAATACTTTGTCGTTCAAGCCGAGCATTAGCTCAAACAGTTCTATTTTTCTTGCCCATAGCTTTTATAATTATTGATTTAAAAAATCTATCACCAGGTTTCATACAGTTCGTCCGAACTCTTTGTATGCTTTATGTCTCGAATACACTCATAGCTTTTTCGGTTTGGTTCCCATTATAGTAATCTCATCCTGGAAATCTATAAAATATCAGAACTCTTTATCACCATAGACTCTGTTAACCCTTCATGCCATCTGGTCTAAGCCTCACTTAAATACAGCAGAGACGAACAGGATTCAGACCTCAAGTTGTGGGACATTCATCCCTTCTTTAACAACCGAGTTGCTACCGATGATAATGAAATCGTGTTTTCATTTCAGTTCGTTCATGATCCCCAACACATCAGACTCTCATTTAATAATAACAATATGTTTGTCAGGAAAACTGGTACTAAGCTCTTCATGGATCCTAAAGATATGTTCGATCCTGTCAGAGAATATGATAAAGTTTTTTAATCATTTCTCTTCAATGTTCTCGATCATAAGAACTAGTTCTTCATATCTTTTCTTGTTGTTAATAATAAGTCTTCTGTATATCTCTGGTGAGGTGGTCGGCAATCATCACAATGCATCAATAACCTCCTGGTCAGAATAGTCGTAAACGAACTGGTGCCTAAAAACTTTGATAGGTAACGCCTTCTTTTCGGTATCAATAATATTTCAGAAGAACATCTTAAACCCTTCGTTATCGAAATCGTTTCTATACGGTGTAGCAGACATTCAACAGATGAATCCTTTCCGTCTGTATAACGATTCTTCTAACTGACCAGCAGTATGATGTCATTCATCGATGATAACAACATCATATCTTTCTTTAAGATCATCTATATAGTTAACAAAAGTTTTATATAGTGTGACGATAACATCATGGTTCTCTTTCAGAATCTTTTTCCCTCTAACATATTTCGCCATATGAAGATCGTCCATAAGCCTAACCCCAACAACATCGCTAGGTGCTAGTACGATAACCCTTAGTGGTTTCATAGAGTTGACCATACAAGGAAGCATATGTCATTTCCCTGTCCCTGTCCCTGATACAACAAAACACGATTTCTGTCATCTGTTGTATAGGTCAAGCACATCGGTAACAGCTTCCTTCTGTCGGTCATACAATCATTCACTATTCTTAATCTCTAATTTGTGTTTAGTTTTCACAAATCATTGGCTTGGGGGTAATAGATAATATCACTGATATTTATTATAGAATTTCTTGAATGATCAAACCCTCTGATAATATTCCCTGATGCTTTTATTTTTAATAAAATGGATCGGTCTATTATCTTTGACTTTGAATCTTTCAGCAAAATCTAAACTCAAGGTATAAGCGATTCATTCTTGAGAATGTTTTAACATTTTATCAACAAATAGTCAGCCAAAATATTCATCATCTCTTTTTGGCTTTTGTCTAATTTCTTAGACTCGTTCGCTTGGGCTCTCAAACTTTCAACAGCTGGTTGGATTTTATCTTTTTCTAGATTCATCACTTTTTCTACCACCTGATATCACTCCTCAAAACTAGGATCCACTCAAGCCTCTTTCATTAAAGTAGCCACAGCATCATCTTTTTCTTTAGTGGTATCTACCACCACCTCTTTTTTTGCAACCATATCCATTCAGTCTTGTAATTTGGTTTTTCGTACCTCAAAATCGATAGGTGTGTCGTTGGTTATAAATCCACCACGACATTTTGTGGGTGCATAAGAGGTTGGTTCAACAATAAGTTTGAACTCAAATTTGTCTTCAGATTTATCTACATAAGTATATCACACGATATCCATGTAGTAAGAGATAGTATCAGCCGCCTTTCAGTTCAAGCTAGGCTTATACTTCAACAGCTTGTCTTCATCTTTCTCTATTTTCTCTTGTGCAATAAACAGGACATGTAAAGGAAGGTCTCTGAACGATCTCAATATTGATTGCATCGTTGACGACAAATCACCTCGTTCTTTGAATGTCATCGATTTTCAATCCATGTTCTTCTCGATCTCTAGTTTAACGATGTCATTGATCTCTGATATCGAATCAATCACAACAGTATCGAACGGAAAAGTTCATGCAGTAATCTCTTGTTTGATATCGATCAACGCAGATTTCAGATCGTTAAGCGACTTGATCTCATAAACAGGGATCCCTTTCTCTCTAAAATGTTCGTTGTCTTTGAGAGATAACAATCAACTCTCAGCTGACAAGAATATAGCATTCTTCGCTGTTCATCAAAATGTTGTCTTTCAAGATCAACTGTCACCAAAAATCAATGCTTTGATTTTGTGACTTTCTGGACGGTAAGTCTTTCGGTTTGCCATTATATATAATTACAATGTAAAGCTATTTAAACGGATTAAATCTATCCTTCGGTCTTGGTTCGAACGGGTTAAGATATTTTCTTAACACTTCCATAACAAACTCTTTATTAATATCTGCTGGGTTAGCTTTAGCTATCTCGTCAGCAATCTTTTCTAGTAGCTCGATATACTCTTTCATTCTATTAAAATTATAAATTAAAGTTAATTCATCAGAACTCTGGGCACTGTTTGTTTTTGGATAGAGGACAGAAGAAACAGTAGCTGTTCTTGATCGGGATCCATTCATCCGATTCTAGTGCCTCAACATAAGACAATATTATAGAAGCTATAATGTTTTCTATCTGTTCTTGTTTCATATTATACAATCATATGTTCTGGAACCTCGGGCTTTTGTGTTTTGTTAACACATAATATTCAAACCCAAACACTTTATCGAACCCTATCTTAAGCCCCAACATATAACTATAGATATATTTTTGTAGTTTCTTTTTCACATTCTCTTCTTTCCATTCAGCTTTAGATGTTTTCAAATCTCAGATTATATATCATTCCAATCATTCTTTCCTCATCACAAGATCAGCAGTTCATGTAATAACGAACTTATATTTCCCGCAATGGATCTCCATAGTTCATTCAATCTCGTTAACTATAGGTATATATCAGTTTTCAAGTATATTAAATTTAACAAGATTCATATAACTTTTTATCGGTTCGTAGTAATCTTGTTTATAAAGTTTTATAAAATCCAGAATCTCTTCTCTTTTCTCTGGTGCGAATAAGTAGGATTGGATAGCATTATGTACAACTTTCCCAAACTCAAACGCTTCGGTAGAATACTCTGGAACTACTTTATTATAGTTCAATGGACAGGTCCAAAACCTTTCAAGGTTAGTCGTCCTTATCTGAATAACCTCATGCTCAGAAAAAAGCGGCTCTATTATAAATGTGTTCATTGGTGTGGTGTGGTATATATTAAATGTATATTCTTTATATATATAAAAAAATGGATTTTTCAACCCATTTTTTTATTTTCTGATAACCAAAAGTTATCAAGAAAGCGAAACATATTTTGTCCAAACACCATCGTTTTCAACAATAACGAACGTACGTGATTCTCATGGTTCTATTGATGTAGGTCAGTACAGTATAGTATTATTTGAATCAACTGTCACGGAAACATTCCCACCCGCTGAGCTATTAACCACAGTAACATATGTTCAGATCAACTGTTCAGGCACCCAGTTAGGATCTAGCCCACTTGGTAGCTGTATGTCGTTTATTGCTGATGAAGAACAAAATAGTTTGTATTCAACTAGGTCGTTTATATCTATAGAGTATGATGGTAAACCAAGCATTTGAACATTTTTTCTCTTATTTCTTCGTAGCCAATTTTTTACTGTTTCGTTATATTGAACAAATAGATGATCTTCAGCAACTTGTTGGATATGAGCATCATCAATTAAGTTGTCAATAAAATCATTATTTAATGTAACAGTAACCACTCAACTAGGATTTTCTGTAAGACTGAAATAGTCTTCATCAAATGTTAGGTTGATTAGTTTGTTAGTAATTTCTGTATCTCATTGGTTAACAGAAATAGCACCACAACAGTTCTCTATCGCCGTAACTCTTCAATCAAGATCAGCGGTCGCAAAAACCAAGTCTAGTATCCCTTGACATGCCATCACATCAGAACAGGTTCTGATAACATCTCATGATGTTCATCATTGTAGAGCAAGGATATCAGCCTCAATAGCAGTAATCCTTCATTCATGGTTATTAGTCAACGCTAGTATCTGTATATAGTTGTTTTGTAATGCAGCTAATACTCAATCAACATTATCTAGTCCAGTAGTTAACGACGCAACAGTATTAGATAACGGGTTAAGTATATCCCAGATAGCAGATATCTCTCATTCAGTATCTTCCATCCTTGTTAACAGGTTAACATAACCGTTAGACAGGTTCTGTATCCCTGGACACGCCATCACATCAGAACAGTTCCTGATAATATTAGCGGCCATCTCTCATTGCAATGTAAGGATATCGGCCTCGTTAGCGGTGATCCTTCATTCGTGGTTATTAACCAACGCCAACACTTGTGTGTAGTTTGTTTGTAGCTGTGCTATGATAGTATCGTATCCATCAACAGAAGCCTCTAGTGCAGCAATCCTGTCGGTATGGTTGTTAACGATCCCTCGTATAGCTGTAACCTCTCATTCAAGATCATCGATCCTTACCCCATGAGCAGTAACAGTGTTCACGAGATTTTGTATCCCTTGACACGCCATAACGTCGGTACAGTTCCTGATAGTGATAGTAGCCATCTCTGTGATAATATCTCAGATCTGGTCCATCAGATTCCCTCGCTCAGCTCGGTGTAATATCCATTCAGCCATAGCATGATCGACATCAGTAGTCCCAGCCCAGATACATCTTGCGACATCTGAACAAGTCAATACTGGTTGGTCTGATGGGTCTAGCCCTAACAAGTAGTTAATTTGGTTTTGTAGTGCTGTATACATATTCTCTAACGCCGTGATACTTGGACAGGTAGCTATCTGGTTACACAGACAGTCAGCGATAGTGGACCAAACCACTCAGTTAGAATCCTCATCCCAAACTAACACATCTCGGTGGTTAGCTCAGCTAGGTAACCTAACCTCAAACACACCACTAACCGGGTTAGTAAGCACTCTGATCCCATCTAGTCAATAGAACTGAACAACATCTCAGTTCATGAACTCGCTAGATGCTGAATCGTTAAGAGTATTAACATAAAAATGTACACCACCTAATATCGAATCAGGTAGGTTATCGATCTGTGTTTGCAGACCGACGAAAGCAGGACAGCTAGCAAGTTGTTGACAGCTGATTTTTCAATTCACGGCAGCCCAAAGGTTGTCCAGTTCTCATTGAACACAATCAATAATGTCATCACATGTTAGCGTCTCGCTTGGTAGCTGGATAAACGACCAGCTGCATCAATCCCGTTGAAGGATCGCATTCTCTGGGATCTCTTGTGTAGGTATCCCAAAGACCTCAAAAACGTCTAAATCCATAGTGTTTTATTATTATATAAAAAACCACATTCGGTTATGTATATTATACCTATAATGTGGTTTTTTGCAAGTTTTAATTTTCTGGGATAATAAGTTTATCTTCAAAGATTTTTCTTAATACTGAGATCATTTCAGCTGTAACAGTTTTAGATTCTTTAGCATCTAATGTAAACTCAGCTAGTTTGAGATTGATGGTTTTCTCTAGCTCAGGCATCATCTCTTTGTTGATCGCCTCGTTATCCATTATGGGTTTTCAGTCCTCGTCAGTACCTGTTGTATATTTTTCGTTAACCTCTTTCCTTAGCTGATAAAAATCTTTTAGTTTGTTACCCAGATCTGTTAACAATAAACTAACATCCTGTTTTGTTTCGTAACCCAACAACGGATCTTTAACTAAAGGTAGGATCGCCATGTGCAACAACACAGCATTTAGTACGGTGATTTCCATGTGTATATAATTATGTAATAAAAAAGACATACATAAGTTGTATATCTTTTTTATATACTAAATCAAGAGATTTTTATATTATGGTAATTGTTGATTGATTGTAGTTATTTGTGTTTGTAGTGATGCAGCCACTGTTCGTAGGTTAGCTATATCAGACAACATTTGTTGTATACCTTGACACGCCATCACATCAGCACAACATTGAACAGGCGCCTTCGGGATATTGATAAACTGTGTAGCTTGTCATCCTGGTTGGGTTATCCCGATCTTTATCCATCAGTCGCTACATTGGTCTCATGTTTGAGAGATTTCTAGTGTTTGGTTATTAACTCTTTCGATACTGATATCTGACACAATTTGTCAATTATCATCCAACAGTCTTAACACCTTACTAACATTATCAAACTCCAAAGTTTTCGGTCATACACGGACAAGGTCTACATTATTATTGATAACATTATCAGACCCATGGATATTCAAAATATTTCATACCAAGGTTAATGTATGTTCATTAACGTTAGTCAGGTCAACACTCTGTGGTGCCGAGTTAAGCTGGGTGATAGATAAGATGTTTCAATTAATAATAAGCTCTTGGTTATCTGTATTAATAGAAGTCAGGTCAACAGCGTTAGTTCCTGATATAGATAGGATATTAGTCTCCGTATCAAAGCTTAATGTTTGAGCACAGCATTGGTTATTGTTCCAGAACGCCACATTATTTTCAGCATCTCGGGTCAATACCTGCATATGAGCCGCTCAGGTCGGTAGCCCAACCTGTAACATGTTAGGTGCAGAGGCTAAGAACCTCATTCAGTCTAGCCCAACAAGTTCAACTAATCAGTTATGTGTGACTGTTACTGAGTTCGATCAGTCACTAAAAGTTAATGCGAACTGTTCTAACAGGTTAGACAAATCGATAGTAGTACCACCGATAGTGATATTTGGTGCATTCCATACAACATTAATAACAGAATTCACCCATGTCTCGTTGATATGTAGTGTTCAGTTATTGACACTCAACGAGCTATCAAGGTTTAGTATAGACATAATAAACTCTCGGTCTATACAAGCCTGAACATCTTCACACGTATTAAGTCAAGATTCAGGCATAACAACGGTTACCCAATTACATCAATCAAAGTAAGGGATTGATCATGCAGGTATAGGATTTGGGTAACTGTCCAATAAATCAAGGATTGAAGTAATTTGCATTGTTACATATATTATAAGATAAATATTTTAATAAGGGTTCGGATCAACAGACCGTAATGGTGGCTCAGCTGGTGTACTATATGGTGCATTAAGTCCCGATAGCTCCAGATAATCTTTGTTCTGGTAGATAACGGTAAGCATAGCTCCTCATTGTGGGTCGGTCATACCTTGTGCTCATCATGCCGGGTCTTGGATATTAGAAGGTCATAATAAAGTCACCACTCAGTCATCGTTCCAATATTTTTGGATTCCTTCATTTCAAGATATTTCTGGTGTTCATCGAGCTAGAACATATCAATAGTTATTAGCCCCAGACGTTCATCAGAACGGCGAATAGTAATGTCTGTTTCAGATATCAGGAGCAGATGGTGTAGGTCGTAACAGGTTCTTGGTTCTGTATGCCGCAGGAGATCATGAGTAAGATCAAAAGCTGGATGGATAGATTTGTCATGTTCAGTTTGGTGTAGCCCAGGCATATCTGAATGTCGCCGAATAAGTAGGTGGTGTGTATCCAGACCATCATCAATATGGACAGGTTGAGTATCCGTGTTGACCAGGATCAAACACATAAGAATAGTCACCGAACCCGTTAACTCATAGCGAGTTAGTTTGACGGTTAAGCACATTCTGTGGTATTTCGTATGGTCGGTTAACTTTTGTTGCTATCCTTATTCATAGGAACAGAACATCTCATTGTTTTAACGAACACAGTTTATCTCAGCTACAAGTATATTCTTTAGTAGTAGGATAAGCTACATCATTAACAGACCCAGATCACACAGATCAATCTCAACCAAACTTAGTATCAGTTAATGGAAACACTTTTCAATCTGAAGCTCTTCTTTTCAACACAGATAATCTAAACGCTTGTACGTTATGGTCTACTTGAACCTCAGCATTAAGCGAAACTAGATAGTTTCAATCGAATGGTATTGTTATAGTTTTTGATCCAAACTCGGAACACATTCAATTAGATCATTGGTTCGGGTTGTTAGTAGATTTGGTCGTGGTATATAAAATAGGATCTGATAATGTTAATTCATCTCAATCAACAAACTTTATTCTGTTAGCATTTGGTATGATGAAATTATCTAGATAAAGCATCTTATTATACGGTGTAAGAGTTCATCCGATAGCTTCTCGTCAATCTCAATAATCCATGTTAGGCACATATCGGCACGCTCTTTCTCAACTACTAAGTCAAGCATCTAGGTTCTGGCTTCTTCTCCACATAACCCTGTTACCAGAGTTATATACCCTTGCCCAATATTTAGTTCTTGTTACAACACTTTGTCATAACTGGATTAAATTATAGATGTTTCATCAATTTCATGATCATCCTGAAGAATAGAAATAACTATTATTTGTTATATAATAATTATTTGTTGTATAATTATTTATATAAGTTTTATTAATGTTCCATATATTAGTATCTCAATAATAAACTCTATTGTCGTTATAAGTATCTCAGTTCCATACCCTATTATCTATATAAGTATCTCATTCTATTGTTATATAATTTGTTGTATTAACCCCGAACCTAGAACCAATAAAATGTACCACATCACAAGGTGACGGGTTGGTATCAAAAAAAGCGTCCCAACCATCTGGTCGGTCTGATGGCTGGTCTCGTCATCTTTGGTATCGTCGGTCAGGCATCACTCGTTGTGACGGATTTATTAGTCCAACAGCCTCTCGTTGAGATTTTGTTAGCTTATGGCTACATATACAATGCATTACATTCTCACAAAAATGTACCGGTTTGTTCCAAGTCACCATACTTATTATGTTTTGGATCTTGCTTTTGAGATACAAGACTCAAGACTCCCAATCAAGGTATTGGGAATTAACTTCCTCTATATTTTCTGTATCGACCAAGACTCAGTTATCATCATACAACTCTATATTATATGTGTCTGGGTTATATCTTAATGTCTTAGGCCCGACATTCAACAGGTCTATCGAACTGTTTGTTTTTCAGTCAGATCATTTTATATGTAAATATCTATGATTAGATAGGTTCAATATATGTTCATTGATATTAGTCAGATCAACAACACTGTCAGGATCCATTATCTGGACTCAGTTAGCACCTCAATGCCGTCTTGATAAGCTCAACATATTTCAATCTAAGCTAAGCTCTTGGTTGTCGGTATTGATAGTAACTAAATCAACAAAACTTTCTCTCTCATCAATAGTCAATTTTCAGTCAACAAACTCAAGTACATGGACACAACATTGTTCTATATCCCAATAAGCTTGATGGTTGACCCCGTCTCGGGTCAACACAAGCCTATGATTGAATGGCAAATAGTCTCACGGTAGTTGACCAGGTGCTGGTCAATCGTTGAGATGATCAGAGAAATATTTATCCGCTGGCGTAGGTAATAGCAGATAGATAGTTCAAGAATCGATCACCGTAGTCAATCAGTCTAATCATTCGACATTGATATCATAGTTTCATAATATATTGAATCAGTTACTTGCCTGGTCTTTGAACGTGATAGAGAGCCCACCCAAAAAATCTGTCAGGTCGATAGCCTCTCATCAAACAATAAGATTTCATCAACTATAACTAACATCGATTATGTTGTTGATATACGAATCAACAACAGACAATATATTTCATTCATTTAATATACTAACACTATCGGTCTCAATCATATCAAGTACCACACAATCTCTAACATCTTGGCAGGTCACAATCTCATTAGGTAACAAAACATGCACCCAGTTAAATCAGTCGAAGTAAATTGTACTTCTTTCTGATGGGTTAATATCTTTATTTAATAACAGGTCTTGTATGTTCATTCTTGATATTAATTAATTTAAAGGGTATTGTATTCACATACTCCATATAGAAGCATATGAGTTTAGTCATTCACATTGTTTGTTGGTTAGCTGATCAAACGATCAGATCGGTTTAGTGTTCATCACTTCAAGTATATGATCGATCGCTCTCTCGTTAAACATCATCCATGCTGACGACCATATAGTTTTGTTCTTGAACCGATGTTTGTTTATCATTTCCGGCACCTCTCGTCAGCTAGCTAGGTTCCGTTCCAGCCTCAACATATCCCGGTCTTTTGGTGCATCGTCTAGCACAACATCAAGATATCTCTCAACCTTATAACCTAACATCAGATCATCTTCCACCATCATAACCTTTTTGTATCAATTCTTTTTAGCGTCCTCGAACGCTATCTTGTGTGATAACATACATGCACAGTTGCTCGGCACGAACCGGTCTGAATCTAATGTAACAGTATAACTTTCTCATCCATACGAATATCAGATAATATTCTCTCATGTGTTTGTGCTAACCTTCCTTAGCTCTTTCTTGTTTATGCCTACTATTATTTTAATATCAGTGAACCCGATTTTAATCAACTGATGGAATATCCTATGCGTCTTTTCCAGGTTCTCGTCGTAGGTTATTATATATACCTTACACGGCATTGTGTGTGACATCAGAGTATCGTGACACACCAAATAAAGTTCAACAATATTTATGTGAATATGTTGGGTTACTTGAAGCGTTCGGGTTACCAGACACAAGACTTTTTCATTCAACAATAGTTATGGCGGTTGGAACAGTAGCTCAAGATCACACATGAGAAGACACCCTAACTTGCAACCATAGTTTAGTTCATGCTGTTAGTTTAACTAACCCGCTTTCGGAGAACGAAAAATATCTGTGTGTTTCTCATAACGACACAGTAGGGATCGGATGCCCGGACGGATCTGATCAGATTTTAGAATTTAACAACAATTGTTTATCTCAGATTAAATCAGAGACTAAAGATATTTTTGCAGCATTAACTCAAGCATTAACATTAAACCCTCAGTTCATTCGTATATGATACATTCAGGTTTTTTTTATTGTAATAGAAGGAATTCAGGAGTCTATTGTTAACATCGAATTGTTTCATTCTCAATAACTTGCATGTAACCAAAGCCATGTATCTGTATTTAATGATGTTGTAAGCATCTCATCATCGGTAAGATATCTAACTGCTCGTTGACTTTTATCGTCTTCTGCGAACACGATATTACTTCAACTAACTTTAAGTATATCACCATCATGTCCTGAGTAAGACGATGGGGTATCGGTTAGCTGTAAGAATGTGCTAACAGCAGCCGAAGTTAGATTTAATTTTCAACCTAGATTGGTTATAGATATAGACCCATCACTCGACATAACTTTGTCTAACAGATATCCAGGCGCATCAGCACCAGCAACAGAGACCATCTCGTCGGTATTAAACGCTGATAGGATCGCTGACGGGTTGACCCACTCAACACAGTTCCCGGCGTTGTCTACTCTTAGCAACGCACCAGGCACCATCCCAGGTATCTGAGAAACCATATCACATCGGTCGATGGTCGGTCGTCAGATATTGTCTAATACGTTAGAGATAAGATCGTATGGACTAATATAGAAATGGATAAACGGATCACATCAGGTGATCAGAAGCATTCAACAATCTATATTAGAGTCATCAATCTTTCTTTGATAATCATTCCAGTTTGTTATCATCGTCTTTCTTTTGGTTTTGATCTAAAATCTTTTTCTTAGCGTCTTCTATCGTTTGGTTGATAGTCCTCATCTTGATTTTACGATTATTATAGCTAGTAAGGTTTCTTCTTTTACCACATCAACATCACATGTCTATTTATATTATAAGGTAAATAATTACTTTTTCAACATATTTGATATGTTTTCAAACGTTCTTTGGATAAAGTTTTTGTCTTTAACGTTATCTCTTGAGATAGCGATATCGATCAAATACTTAGCATCTTGGACAGTGATTGGCCTGTTATCGTCTTTGTAGTCAGAAAAGATACGTTCAGACTCTTTCACTTCCCTCTCTCGGACTTCTTTGAATATACTCATTAGTATGTTATAAGGATTTAAAACTTTAGATTTATCAAACATTCTTCCAGGACAGGTTTTTGTTTTCGTATAATCGTTATGATACGATATCTTAATCCCTGGGAATTGGAACTGTAAACTAGATAGTAAATCGTTCAACGCAATATACTGTTTCGGATACGGCTGTCTAGCATCGAAGTTCCCGGATAGACATATCCCGATAGATCTCGAGTTCACTCAGCTAGCGGTATGCCAACCGATCGAATCAAGGTCTCTCGTCTGTCTTATTTCTCAATCCACCCCGATAAGAAAATGGTATGCGATAGTGCTTCAGTTTTTATCAGCAGGTTGCCCGATCCTTTCTTTGTGTGTTCTCTGGATAGAGGACAACAACTTGTTGATATCCGGCTGTTCAACCGCAGCATGATGGATAATCACCTCAGTTATTTTTCTCATCTTAGAATAGAGTTACAGATAAAACGAATCACAATAACGCCATAGAACAGATCAGTAGTATGATAAGCTCTATAAAATATTTCGGTCTAAATTTTTTGGAAACAAGTTTTCTCAAAAATATATACATAACCAGAGTAAATTATAAAACCTCCTTCTCGACACCTAAGTCTCAAAGAAGTTCGACATTAATATACTTGATCAACATTCTTAGTATCATAACCAGAACCGGCGCAATCTCTCGTGGCATATTGGCCAACACAGTTATGAAATAAGTCAGGACAACAACTAATATGTTCCATATCAATGTCCTAAACTTTTTGTTTTGTCGTAGTTTCTTCATGATATTATTTGTTAGATTTTAAAGCTCATTTTTTCACGAGTCAATGATCATAGAACTCCCGTTCTTCTAATGATAGTAATGCATCATATAACTCTTTAGCGGTATCACTTAATACACTATCATACATTTCTCTCAGATATCATAGCTGTTCGTGCGGGCATTGCAGACACTGGAACAACGAATTCAGCCCCATATGTCTGACATGTTCGATCCTTATCCTATTACGTTTATCTTCAACCTTAGCCCGTCTGTTGTTCGACCTACCGATTATATGGTGGCTGCTATACAGTTTCTGTTTTTTCGACATCCGTGCTATTAAGATATAAAACCTATTTCGATCTCTTGTTCATATTAGTCAGCATCGCCTCGATACTTGCAAGTTTCGTTTTTATCTCCATCAACACAACATCGTGTTTGTTTTTATGGTCAGTTAATATTTCTATCTTTTTTTCTTGTGCTTTGTTTAACGCTTCAATGTTTTCTAGTCTATGATCCACCAAGTTTTTATAGGTCGTAAGTTTGATTGTTTGAGTTATCGCGAACACGACAACACCAACCAAGGTCCCCAAACTTATCGCTATCTGTGTGTTTCATCATAAATCCATCGGAAAATTATATTAAGTGATAAATTAGTTTTTAGCATATCCATCAAGGAACTCTCAAGGCTCTATAGTATTTCATACTAATCAGTAATGTAGAGTTATCGGCAAAGGAAACGGATTATATATTTTTACTCCCTCTCCTGGCGCAGCTGCTTGGATATCTCAATCCCAGTTAAAAAGGTACATCATATTCATGTATGAGGTAGAGACATCGCCAGTGATTGTTGTCACGTTAGTGAAATCAAAACTTCATTCAGGCAACGATTTAAGTTTTCAATGGTCATTAAAATATAAGAAACAATAGGCTGGCAGTTGTGTCATGTTCGACATCCCAAAACTTCAGTCCGGTAGTTTCTCTATAGCACCATGCCTGTTGAACCGGTTAAAGAACTCGGTCCCAGCTCAGGTTATTCAGTCAAGATTAAAGCTTCAGTCAGGTAACGATTTAAGATATCATTCATCATTAAAATGCGAAAAGAAATGTTCATTTGCTATCCCAACTATATTAGAGGTATCAAAACTTCATTCAGGTAACGATTCAAGTTTTCAGCCGCCCCCATTAAATACATGAAAAAACCTTACCCCAGCTCATGTTACTCAGCTGATATCAAAACTTCATTCAGGTAACGATTTAAGTTTTCAACCATAAGAATTAAATCAAGAAAAAAACCATCCACTAACATCTCAGGTTATGTTAGAAGTATCGAAACTTCATTCAGGTAACGATTCGAGGTTTCATTGCTCATTAAAATGTGAAAAGAAATCGCCTTCAACTGTTTGGATATTAGATATATCGAAACTTCATTCAGGTAACGATTCGAGGTTTCATCACTTATTAAACTTTTCAAAAAAACCGAAGCCAGCAACCTCTATATCAGACGTATCGAAACTGCCGACAGGTAACGAAGTTAGTGCTCAATAAACGTTAAATGAATAAAAATAACGAGGTCAAGGTATTTCAGCACTATAGCCAAACCAGTCTTTAAGGTTCGGTATATAGTCTATCCATACATTATTAGCACTAGTTCAATTGATTGGCACAAGTGCAACTGAACCAGAACCAAACAACCGCCTTAAACAGTCGTTTTTTCTTAACACTATTTCATGGATTCAGGTTTCGTTAAACACTATATCTTTTTGAGAACTCATTTGTTCTTCTGTTCCTCAATCAACCTGGATATAATAAGAATTACTAAAATATTTGTTTACTCTAACAGTCTGTCAAGGCTGAGTTATCTCAGCCTTTATTATAATAACAGACTCATGACACGGTTCCACTATCTCTCATCTATGGTATGTTTCTATAAGTCATTGAACTATTCACATAATAATTTCTGTTAAACATCTAAAACTATTCTGTACCTATTCAGCTAATGATCCATCTATCACTACTTGTCTTAACAGCGGTAGCCATTCAATTGGTTTTGATAGTCCTTTCTCCACTGAAAGAAGATCAAGCAAGATACATAGTAGCTTGGGTGTTTACCAACAGATCAGCCTGAGACTCGTTCACGAAAGTTATGGTAGCTCATAACGGTAGATTTAGTTGGGCGTCGGTAGGTATAGTATATATTCTAACAACATTATCGCTCTCAGGATGTAGGATCAGTTTGTTTTGATCATGCTTAACTATTGTGTAGTCGTTTGGTTGTGGGTTAACAGGTATCCCTCTCCAATACAAATAATCGATCGCCGCTTGTGTGTCTCTGATTCATGTGTTTCATCACATCAGAGTATCTCTACTATCATAATAATCTCAAAAGTTCACAAAAGTGCCACCTCAGAGGCTTATCGGTATCTTTCAGTTCACTCACCTAAAAAATAGTGATTCACCATAGTATACTCTTCATACACCATAACAATCCTGCATCTCGGTATGTCATTTCTCAATCATAATATCCTGTGGGATATAACAGCCAAAAAATTTTCTGACATTATTATTATGGAATTCCCGATTAGTTCATTCGATAACGCTGTTCATGAACTGTGCCTCAGACACATAGATTTTATGGGTAGTATTGAATGTCGAGTTGTTCGCTGTTACGCTTCTCAGAAACTTTATCTCTCATTGGCTGCTATCGATATATCATCACTCGATATTCACATCAATGTTCTCGAAATCTCATTTATAGATATCGGTATTGAATAGGTTTAATCTAGACACAACCTCAGACTGTGCGTCCCAGATCCCGCAATCATATAATCATATCTTTGGTCAATCACCGACAGGTGTGTCCCAAAAAAATAGCGAATTGTTTGCTACTCAGACACTATAAGGTTGTCCAGAAATCCTTAGGACTAGGTTGAAGCTTATAGCCGATGTCCGTTGCACATCGATTACTCAAAACGCTCAAGGATTGTTCGGAGCATATGTCTGTGTAAATCGGTCATTTATTTTTGTCGCTAATATGTTAGAGTTCTCGTCGATATCGCTATACAAAATTTGGACACTATTGTTATCATTAAACCTTAGATCGAAAGATCAGCCTTCAGGCATATGACTGAATCCAAAATAGATCCCCTGATTCTGTCCTAATTTCAGATAACTTTCCATCATAGCATCAGAAGTATATTTTTCAGCTATCCCCATATCTTGGACAGATACAAAGTTTGGTAGCCCGTTTAGGAATATTTCTAAAGATTTATTATCAACCATCTCTCATAACACAACCACCTGGCTAAACTTCGACGAATAGTTCCTGATCTCGTCTTGCATCTGGTCAGCCGTCGTTCCTGGACCGAACATAAACTCGTCCCCATAGATGATAACACGTATCTGTCATGTGGTAGGCGCTATCTTGAATCCGATAATAAGCACTGGTGGTATGTAAGAAGAATATTCTGAAAACATAACATCCACCTGAGTCTGGATCGGGTCGCTTGACGAATAATTTTTCTGGTCGAGATTGATCAGACAGTTATAAGCCGAGTTAGCGGAGACTGAAGTACTTCATTCCCCCATAAAACTGACCCCGCCAAACAACGCGGACGTATTTTTTCAGTCCCCAACAAGATGCACATATTCAGGAACATCGAGTTCTTCCGTATGTGTTCATGAAAACCTTATCGCCCATCTGTTCATCTGGCTAGGTGCTAGCATGGTTGGTAACGTGTTTAGGTATTCGAACGCGTTAGCGAATGTCTGATATTGTTTTCCAACAACCTCAGGCTCGGTTTTATTGATCCATAGCTCGTTAGAAATTATTAGACCATCGTCGTCAAACAAACAACTAAGATCTACCTCGTTACCTCAGTCTCAACTAATTCTCAGCCTTTTATTTAAACAGTTAAGTGACAGCTGTTGGTCTTCTCAACCTCATTCACCTCATCAGGTTCATGGAACTAATCAGAAAAACCTACCCCTTTTCTTTTTATCGGAGTTGTATTTCAGTACATAAGATTTCGATTCGTCTTCTCGATCGACCTTACTTAGATCGATATCTCTCAGCTCTGTCAACCTTTGCGGTCAGTCTGGGTGTGGTGTTGTATGGATATGCGAAGGAGTTTTAGGCATTGTTATATAGTTATAATCTAAATTTTTATCTTCCTTTTCCCCGCAAGCTTGATAAACCCGAACATCTTCTTTTCTGGCATCCAGGTCAGCACCCGGTTCTCGCCCGGTTTAGCTGTCTTTAACGGGGTAAGGTCTACTCATCATAGCTCACCGATCGTGTCGTTGAGTATTAATGTAACATTGGCTGGTAATTTCATTGGTGTGTATTTATGGGTTAAAATATTATTTAGCTTCGTTTATGTTTTTTAGCTCGTCTTCGGTTAACGGGTTTTCAGGATCAGCCTCTACCTCGTTACCTCATCATCATGCTTTCTGTAGAGCGGTCAATAGTTTCATGTATTCGCTCATTGAAGTACCTCAACCACCTCATGACGATCTAGCAGCCATCTGCTGTGCCGCCATTTGTGCTTGTGTGCTTCCTAGCTGTTGCTGTACTCACGCTATATTCTGGTCGATCGCTGCAAGGTTCTGATCTCTCTGTCATTTGATATCCGCTGCTTGTGCTCTATATAAAGCGTTAGCTCTATCGTCAGCAAGCTTCGCCTCACCAAACGAACTACCTGTCCTTGTCGCCAATCATTTCATATACCCAGCCTCTTTGTTAGCCGCCATCGCAGCTCATTGTAGCTGTTCGTCAGCCGACGACATGATCTGTTTTTTGGATCATGCTAAAGTTCACATAGCGTTACCAAACTGAGATTCCCAAGACCCGCCGGTTCAGGCTCAAGTTCATTCTTGTGATACAATATTAGAATCTCATCAGCCTTTTTGAACAATTTGTCATTGTTCATTAACAAAAACGTTTGGGTTTCTTGCTTCAATAGATTCTTTATTTTCTATATTCCATTGGTTTTGTGCATCATCTCACGGCAATCATGGTCTTAATTGATCTTCAGGTACTTTTGATGGAGCTCATATATCGGCCGGTAATCATAACTCTTCGTTCATCTCGGTCTTGATCAGATTCTCGTACTCTTTTTTTAGCTGTCTATTCCTTTTCTCTAGTTCGCTGATAACCTTGTTCGCAGCGTTAACCTTTTGGCGATATCACCAAAGCTCGGGGTTGGAATCGATAACCAACCTATCTTGGTCTGTTAGTTGCGAGTTCTTTTTCAACAACAACTCTTTCCATAACGGGTTCATATCCATAGATGAGTAAGCATTAATAAAATTGTTCACCCTCTGGATATAGGACATGTTATTGTTTATTCATTCAAGATAATCGTTGGCTGTTGTGTATTGTGTTATTGCCATATTAAAAAATTATTCAGATAAATCTTCTTCAGGTTCCTCTTCTTCGGAAACCTCGATAGCCTCTACTCATAACGCCATAACTCAACCACTAGTCGGGTTGATCATTCTAGCTCAACAATGTGTTATAAACTCTTGTTGTTCTTCTTCAGAAAGTTTGTCATAAACTTTCTTTAGCTTTATGACTTTAGGAGACATATCTTTCTCGTCTTTTACATAATAGGATTTAGCGATAATCATTCTATCCTCTTCAGGTAGCCTATCAATTAAATCCATGATCTTTGATATTGGACTAGTCATTACTTATATATTATAAACTAAAATTATCATTCATTTAATCTGTCTTGCATTTTATCAAACGCAGGATTCTTTCAAACAATCACAGCATTACCATTTTGGTTAATGTAATAGTATTGTCATTTAGAGTTCTGTCTAACAGTCTCTCATTTAGGTCACGCCGCTGTAGGTATTATAGGATTCTTTTGTACCATCCTATTAACAGGCTGTAATGTCTCGCTAGTGTTTCTAGCAACCACGTTTTGTAGGTGGTTTCCTCAGATAGATTTATACGAGAACTGTTCAGGTTTTTGCTGTTCTCTCATATTAGTTAACCTCTTCTCTATCTTTTTCTGTTCTTGTTTTCTTTCAAGATTCTGTTGATCTATCATAGGATCACCTCAAGTTAGTTTAGATTTGCCCGCAGGTTTTTCTGTTTTGATTTCAGCAACAAGCATATCGATAACCTTTTTCATAGACGCTTTTTGTTTGTCGTCAGCAGCAGCATAATTTTCTGCTATTTTTTTAGCCATCTCAGGCGTAATTTCTAAAGCCATTTTACTATTGAATTATAAACTAAAACGAACCTTCGCTCAACCTATCTTGGAGAGCATTTAGTTCTGGTACTCATCAGCCCATAGGCATCTCTTCACCCATCTCTGATAGCTCTTCTTCAGCAAGTGGTTCTGTGTTCATAATAGAAGATATCCTATCAAAAACTTCTTGTTGCTCATCTTCAGTTAATGCTTCAAAAATATCCATAAGTCTGGTTATCTTTGTATTATCCATCTCTTGCTCTTCAGTAGCAACGTTTTCGTCGATCATTAAATTTTCATCCATTGTTATATATATTATAAGTTAAAAACTAATTTTTTCAAGCCGGAAATCATGTTGTTAACATTTTGCCGGACGGTCAGGCGAATGTCCTGTCTTTTATTATCACGGTATTATCAGGCTTTGAAGCGAATCATTCTATATAATCTGATGATACAAACATTCATAATAACTCTATACTGTCTGAACCTTTGGTTATTATCTCAGAATAGATAGATGAACATATCATTCAGACAGGTGCCTCTATTATTCAATACTTATTAACCTTAACACTCTCTGGTAGATTGCTGTCTCAGGTTCATGATGGTCAATATCCCAAGAACTCGGTGATCTCGTTCTCTACCGTAGCTCACATGTTATTAGATACTCAGACCCCATTTCATCACATAACCTCTATATCGATCGGTAGATCGAACATTAAATCTCAATCATCATGGTCTTTTGATTTCATAATCGATTGGACATACGAGGTTGTTCATAGCTCATCATAGACAAGGTTTTGCATCCAGTCTTCGGTACCGACCTCTATATTCCAGATAGAGTTGCCGTTAGTTATATATGAATCCGATCAGATCGCCATCCTTATATAGTCGGCCTTCATCGGTGAGAACAGAGTCTGTTCACCAAAATACATTCAGGCTAATGTGTTATAATCTTTTCAATTATCTTTGTCTCAATATAAACTATATAGATATTCACCGAACCAGACATTCTCTTTCTTTCATACAACTTTAAGTCAGTTGATTATCCATTGATACCAGAACTGCATCTGCAAGTCCGACATAATAATCTTAGTTCACGCACATTTTCAGTCTCTATACTTTGGTGAGATAAATATTTTCAGCTCACCGTCCTCGAAAGATAAAGACAGGTCGTCTCTGTTCCTGTCAAGATTCATAAGCTCTCCAACAAATTCATGGTACTGATATCATCGTTGTGGAACGAACGAATATCCTACACTCAGATCTTGTTCAGAAGTTATGTTTCAGCTATGTTCTATAGACAACGAATATAGTTTTTTCGTGTTAGTAAATATCAACAAACTTCAGTCATCGATATCGAAACTATCTTTCGAGAAATATCATTTCTTATTAGACAGACAATAGAACGCGAAATCTATGACTCAACCTTCTCTATAGATCATATTAAATATCGCAGTATGTGACGGTCATAACAGTAATACATATCATTGGAACTCTAATGCGTGAGTATAATCAGCTCAAAGCTCTTTAGAGTTCAACGACGTGAACATGAATTTGTTGTACCCATACAGTCCTGCAGTTATCATGCCTTTACCTCTTTCTAAGAACACAATATTAGAATCGAAATGACAGAACCCGGTCACTGTTTTCATCGGTGGTACAGACAACGAGTCGGTTATTCAGTAAGTATATTTATTATAAGTTAATACGATAGACGACGGTTTTCCTTCATCGTGATGTAGATGAAATATTCCGTCAGCTGTAGCGAAGTTAATGATCGGTCAATAGCTTTTGAATATTTTATATTTATGGTCGCTTTCTATCTGCTGAGTCCTTCAAACAACTATAGTATTAGATTGTGATTGTTCTACATCTTGACCGAAGGTTGTTGTTATCTCTGGTTTTCATACATCGTATAACCCGGTCCATCATCAGGCAATGATCACACTCTGTCAGTTATTCATAACTATATCCGACACCTGTCATGCATAAGTTCAATCATAGATAAACACATAATCTCATGCTGAAGCATTGATGTTACTATCGTCCACGGTTTTCATGCTATGAACTAACTCGTTTCAGATAACCTCGGTCCTTAATGCACAGTCTCATTCTCAGACAGCTGATCATTTCACTCGGTCACAAACAACGAATTTATCGTATACACATTTACTGAATGGGAAATGGTCTTTGGTTTTTGTTGTTCAATCATATTCGTACTGGTATTTAACTATGTTAACAAACATTCAGGTATCTACATTAGCGTCACTAATATTACCACAAGACTCAGGTTTTACTCAGATCTGTTTATAGATCCTCATCTTGTCTTTCTTTTTGGTAACCACAAACAGGTATCTATATCAATCTAACACTGTGATATCTGTTAACTCTCGGTCTTCCATATTATCTTCTATAAGATTCGTCTCGTTACTATTCCATGAATAAAGTTTGATCGAATTAAATCCCAACCTTTTTCTTAACGCAAAAAAGTTCTGGGACGACGATTCTTCTTTACCGACCTTTATTTTAGATTTGTAAGAATTGTTTAATAACGATTGACTAGCTGGATAATAGTTGATTATCTTATGCCAGACATCATTAATCCCAACTTCTCATCTTCCTATAAGTTTGTTATCATAATTATTTTGTCCCATTAAACCGATTTATTTATAAAACCAGTAGGATAGACACTATCCTTTTCTTTCAGCTGTTTCACAAGCTGATCTATTTTTGAATCAAAATAGTCTTCGACATTGGTTCTACTAGCTCATACTATTGGCAACAGATATTTAGCACAGATCAATGCTAATAGATGAAAATATTGTCTAGGAACCATAATCTCGTCATCAAAGCTTTCTATTATCTGTGGTCATCTTCGGTATGTCATATAGATTCAATATGTTGTAGGATCTTTGGTACACTCAGGTAGCTTCGCTGTAACTATCTGTCAATAATGTCATCACATCCCAGCAACACTTGAACCGGATATCTGGTATTCTCACGACATAAGATTGTTTTGTGCATGCACTTGCTTCATTTCTATCAAGCTAGGATCTGATGGTACATCAAAACAGCATCTCCTACACGGGATATAGATATGCTCGTTGTTAAGTTCCATCGGATTATCTGGACAATCACATATATCTAGAGTACCATCTAACGGAATCATCGGTCAATAATAAAACTTATCAACCCTGTCTATTGGATGATTAGTCTTAATTTTCAGAACACCTTTCTCGTTAGTTAATAGACTAGCAAACAATTCTTTCGAATGACTCCAGTTTCGTGTGCCAGGAGTTATCGCTCGAAGCTCGTCCAGTGCTATTTGAAGTGCTATCAAAAACAGGCTTGTGCTGATAGAGTAGCTTGCTCAGTATTGTCTTACATGTAAATAAACATATTTCAACAAATCTCTAGCTGTTTGTCACATATGAATTTATAAAAAATAAATTTTTTATACCTATATTATAAGAATAACAACCGATTATGCAAGAAAAAAAACCCCACCGAAGTGAGGTTTTTAGGTATGTTTGATTAGCAAACTATTCATTGAATCATTCTATAAGCACCAGAATCGAGTCCAGCAATAACGATAGCCATCTCTGTCCAAACATCATAAGATCTAATCTCGTGTTGTTTAGGAGCAGTAACGTCTTCGAAGTTGAACCCTAACGTAGCTTTAACAAGCGATCCTGACGGAACATCAACAGTCTGATTAGGTCTAGTTGTCATACCAATCATAGATTTAGGTAAAGCAACAATCACACCTTCGTTTGGATACATCTCGCTTAATAGAGAGTCTTGCATAAATTCAATAGTTCCGTTCGGAGTATCGATTACAGGCAACCCAAATTTCTTATGTGTGTTATCGTTAGTGTTAACAGTGAATCCAGTAAACTTATTCCAAGCATTGTTCATTTGAAGCATCGCTGTGATAGCAGCTTGGTTAGCTACTAGAGTTACAACCTCACCTTTTTTGATCATACCAGAATTTTGAACATCTAGTATAACTTCAAGGATATGTCTAACTTTCTCTTCTGATGTTAGCAATCCGTCCATAGAAGTGATAAGTTCTAGTTCAGGATTGTTAGCATTAGCTTCGTAGATACCTGTAATAATTCCTTGAGTTTCAGCAGGTAGAGTGTTGTTGCTACCTCATAGAGATACAGCACCTCTGTTTCTTCATCTCCACATAGCGTATCCCATTTCTCTAACCATATTAAGATTAGCATGGAATATTCTGTTAGCGATGAAATCTAATACACCTCTTTCTGAAGCATATGCTTTGTTAAGCTCGATCTTTTTGAAGTCAAGAGTATAAGAGAAGTGTTGTAGATAAGATCTTTTAGCATTGTTAGGAATAACTCCGAACGTGTTAGTAATATAATCTCAATCATTTCTTCCTCTATATAATTTCTTAACAATATCCCCTTCTTTGAAAGTGAATCAAGTATCACCAGCAGAAGTTTTTTCGAATGTTATTGTTCCAGTAGAAGGATCAATATCAACAACAGTCTTTTGGATAAGTTGGTGACAACATTCTTCATCACCTGTAGCAGCTGGATCGTTTCTGAATATCAAGATAGTATCGAATTTATCGATAGTACCTTTACCTCAAGATTGGTAGTCAATACCAACAGTAGGAGTTAAAGGATCGCTTTTGTAAGCTATTTGTAGTTCTAATGTTGGGTTAACATAGTCTTGTGTGATAACAAAATCGGTTGGAGTAAAGTATCGTTCACCCCAAGTGATGAAGTTACCGTCATAGAAGTCCCCGAATTGTACTGAAGGCAACGATTTGAACACAATGTTTTGCAACATTTTACCTGAATTAGGATCAAGTGTTTGTTCATAATCGAATAACAAATCAGTTATTGAAGGATATCATTTAAAATAAGATCTATACATAGGTAATAATTTACCAGTCATAGGAGTCAAATAATCTTCTGCAAAATATTGTCAGTTATTATTTGGGTTTTGGTTTCAGTTAAACTGAGGATGGTAGAAATTGTTTCCACCTGAACCATATTGTGGTGATGCGACAGCACCATACGATCACGCATTATTATCAACAGAACATGGTGTTACGTCTGGTTGACAAGTTTGACATGCTGATCCACTGTGGTTTTGGTTGTTTAATGGCATGTGTATAAAAAGTAGAGAATAAAAATTAAAGCCCCTCTAATGCTGTGTTTAGTGCATTAATTTTTTGAGAGTCTTTGTCTTTAGCTCTATTTGGTGAAACATTAAAGTTTGGTAGTTGGGCACTGTTTCATAATCAGATATTAGACATATCCGCTGATCATAGACTAAAATAATCTACAAGATAATTATTCAAATCTCTTCCTGTTATCTTGTTAACTATTTTGATTGCTTCTCTTAGCGCTCAGTTTTTAGCGCTAGTATTGTTTGGGTCTGAGGCATACTCGTTAAAGTAATGCACAAAGTTCCTTGCTTGGTTATCGACCTGGAATTTACTCCTATCGAACTCATTCGCCCTCAACTCTTCGTAATACTCATGGGCTTGCTGTTTATAAAGCGCAGCTTGTGTCTGTGCTTTATCTATTTCCACTTCCAACTCACTAACCTTCTTTAAGGAATTACGGTTCGTTGAATCTAATTCTTTTATTATTGTAAGGAATTTTTGGTCACGGTCAAGAGATTTTGTCATCTCTTCATCATCAGCCTTCTTCGGCTCTGGCTTCTCTTCCTCAACTTTCTTTAATCAAAGCTCAATCTCAAGCTCTTCAAGCGCAGCATCGAAATCGATCTTATCATCCTTTTTGTCATCTACCGATTCGGTAGCGACAGGAGTAGGTTCTGGTGTCGGTTCAACAGCAGGAGTAGATTCTGGTGTTTGCTCAGTAGCTACAGGTTCTGGTGTTGGTTCAACAGCAGGAGTAGATTCCGGTGCTGATGCAACCTCTCTTGGTAGCACCTCTCATGATAAAGAGTTGGATAGACTATTAGTTAAATCTTCTACCGGGTTCAAGAACATCTCTTGTGGAGTTGCTCTTTCATCATTTAAATTTGGCATGCTCTATTTGTTTAAATTATAAAAAGTCTTCTATAGATATATTATTCTGAAGCTCCTCTTGAAGCTGGTCAGGATTTTGTCATTCAGCAGGAGTGAACGTATTAGGGTTTGGTTGTGCCTGTGCCTGTGCCTGTGGAATCGGTCATCATTCTTCTGGCTGTTGTTGTTGTACCAATCATTCTGTTTGCAACTTGTCTGCGATACTCTTTTTTAATTTCTCTCATTTAACAACAAGATCTTTGTACTGTTCATCGCTGATACCGAATTCTCATGGTCTGTTATACAGTTCAGACATCATGTTAATTATTTTCGCATTATCTAACAGATATTTTTGTGTGATTGGATCCTCTGCTAATATCCTAGAATTCTGTACAAATTCCATCACTTGTGATCTTTCTAATATTCTATTGATATTAGCCATAGAATCAAACTCAGTTTCAAATAACATATTATTTTCTAAACGAGCGACATCTAATGTCTCTCGGCTAACATTTTTAGAATCATCAGACTTGATCGGGAACTTGATCTTAGGTGGCAGGTTCTTTTTAGCTAACCTGAACCGATCTTTTATCGTTCTAACCATCGCTTCGTTAAACGATTCCATCAACGATTTCACAGAATTTCTTAACTCTTCGTATCTGTAATGAGAATCGGCAGCCGATCTTGATTGTGAATGGATCTGGTTATACGACGCCGGATCAACAACAAAGTTCGCCATCTCGAGCATCTCGTTAAGCATCTTGAAATTAACCTCATCAGGCTTCGGCATCGGGAACATCCTGATCTCACCGTCACCGAACACTTTCTTGATACTGAACGGCTTTCGGTCCATTTTTGAATCGTTTGTTAGTCATTCGATCTGTAGGTTTCATTCTATATACCGCATCGGTCAAGCAGTAAACTTAGCTAGATCGAACACTATATTATAATAAGTATTATACATCCTTTGGATCCCACCAAGAGTATGTCCGATTCCGCTCTTCAACCATACACCAGACATTTTTCAGCTAGATATATGTTTGAATGGATGGCTTTCACCTAACGGGTTAACTCAATCGTATACTATATATCAGTTAAGTATTATAACAAGATTTTCTGCATCTCGATATTCTACATATTCAACATCGTCATTATCCTCTCTTACAGCATATATATCTGACTCCTTATATTTTTCTAGATCTAGATCACAATGGTTATATCGTTGCATTAGCTTAGCTTTAGAGTAATCAGAGTTAGAAAACTTCTTTGGGTTTTTTAATATTAAAGTTATCTGTTCCTCGTTGAGGTTAACAAAATCTTTAAGGTCTTTGATTGCATCTTTCATCGTCGTCCATGTCCTATATATAATAGGTGTCTTATAGAAATCTTTTGTAGGATCAGCAAACAACGAGTATCGTGGAACAAAACTCATCTCGGCATGAGGTTCGTCTAACACATACTCTTTATCTTTAGCTGAATCGTCTTCAGCTAGCTCAACAAAATATTTGTTTAGCGGCCTGAACCACGATTTCCGGTACCCGATTCAATGTAATATTCAATCGAACCCGGCATCTTTGATCGCTTTTTTAGCTCACGAGGACGAGAAACAAACATCAATAAATTTCTGGATACGTTTAATTTCTTCAATCTCCATCTCATCGATAGGCAACACTTTCGTGTTTACGGAGGAATCGATAGCATTATTATGTAGCCTATCAACAAAAGTCCTTACGATAGGTTGCATCTCGTTGGTCATGAACTCGAGCTCTAAACTTTTCAGATTCTTTTGCCTATCGATTCAGATCATATCGTAATCCTTTATATGTTCAATGAACACTTTGAATACATTGTTTTCGTAGAACCTGATCATGTTAACAATATATTGTCTAAGCCTCATCTCAAGTTTTTGGATAGCATGTCAGTTGTTGTATGTGATACCGTTAGATTTATAGAAATCGAACCCGGGTTTCATATACTTCGGTTGTCTGTTTGGGTTGTACTGTTGAGCAAGAGTATCTATCTTTTCCTTAAGATTCTCTACTAACGGCGATCCTGAGTAATGTGTTATAGCCATAATAAAAATTTATGTTATAAAATAATATCCGATTTTCCAAATGCATTCAATATATTTATAGTAGCACTTGAGTTCAACCTTCATTTAAGTTGGAACAATAGTTTGATCATCTGTGTTATCGCTTTCCGGTCAGTAAGCATCGCTCATTTAGGTCATTGATACACAGCTTCTTCTATCCCTTCTCTTAGTTTAATCAACAGGAATTCATCGTCGAGTCAGACATCGTCTATCTTTTTCAAGAACTCTTTCTTGATCTCGTCGTCGTCCATATGGTTCACACGTTCACCTAACACACCCTGAAAGAACGAGAGTTCATTCTTTCAGAGCGAATTATTGTTTTCTTTTTCTAGACTTAACGGCTGTTTTTTTGGTTGTGAACATTCTAGTGATACGTTCTTTTCCTGGACTAATAGTGGCTCATTTTGATTTAGCATCCTTATAATATGATTTGTAATAAAAATAGTTTGATAACGTGTTATTATAGTAACTGCTTTTCGGTTGTTGGTATCCTCAGCTATAATTTTTTCAGAGGTTTAGTTTCTGCATATTATATCTAAACTTATCTCGGTATGGTTTATTATAACTATAATTCTTAGAACTTCAAATGGATGTTGAATAGTAGTTTCAGTTTTTATCATAAAGATCCATCAATGTCCCGGTCGGTAAATCTTTCGGTCAGTCCCATTTCTCGTTCTTCATCTGCTTGAAAGCTGTCATTAGATCTACAGCCATCAGCTGATCTTTATCTAAATCTCAGATCCTGTTAACAGTACCTCGTAATAGGTTAGCAACAGTATCTATATTCTCTTTCCCGATAGCAGCAACCGCATCCTCGTCGTTGATTACAGCAGATAGGATCGGTTCAACAGCGAGTCATAACGAAACTAATCAGTTAATCTTAGCCTGTTCAGGTAACGCTGAATCGTTCCGTTGGTCCGCCAATATTTTTACTAGCCCTAACTTAAATTTCTGGACATCGTAATCTTTAGCATGTGCTTCGTTCTTCGGCATCAATAATAGATTGAATCAGTTCGTCATCTCTGGTACCGAGATATCTCATTTCATTACAGCAAGAGTGTTATATATATCAAGATTCCATAACCAGGTAGATTTACTATCTTTCCATCCAGTCGCCTCATATGCTAGCTTAGTTCCAAAATAGGTTTTAAGGAAATAGTTGCTCTCTCATGTCTTCTCATCAACCGAATCCTCTGTCAGGTGAGCGTTAGTAAACTTATCTCTATGCTCAGGTAGATACACACTAGCAACATATCTGGTAACATCACATCGGTATGGTGCATTAGTTACATATAAAGTCTCACCTAAAGCATCCGTAATATGTTTCCTGATCGGTGCTGACACTTTATCTTTAAACTCTTCTGGCTCTTTACCATACTCATAGCCCGCCTTTTTCCTTTCCTCGTTATATAATCATCGGAATAGATCGTTCGCTATCGCACCAATCAACGCATAAGAAGCTCATGGTGTATCTCATTCTAATAATGCATCTATAGTTCATAGGAACCTTAGTCAAGCTTTTACTCAAGTATTATCTGTTCTATTGAACTCTTTTAGGTATTGCTCGTATTGTCATTCTTTGAGCATATCAACCATATACTTAAAGAATATGTTCTCTTGGTTTTGTTGTTCTCGTTTTACATCTCATTTCTTGGTCAGATATACTTTGTTCATATTATCTAACCACTTGCTAACCATCTGTCAGTTCTCCATCTTTTGGTCGGCATGTCATTTGAGTATGTTTCATCTAGTAAGATGATAGAATATCATATCATTAAACTCGTCAGTTTTAATCTCTTCAGGTATTTTTCAATCCATCAATGGAGTAGAATACGGATGAAGATACCAATCAGTCATAACCTGATCCAATCATTTACGTGCTCAATCGATCATACCTACATTATATCGTTTTTCTAACGGTCGTTTATATACCATCCAATCCCACACAGCACTAAATCATTTATCTTTGATCTGTTTTTCTAACGCATTAATTCTATCTAATGTACCTAGTTCCCAATACTTGTCTTTGAAATAAGCGAGATCTGGTAACACTAGATCAAGATCAGAGGTGCTAGTGGTAGGCAATTTAGTTTTATAACCTCTCTCTATTATATCATCAGACAAGAATTTTGTGTATCATTCAGTATAAGTATCGATGTTAGAGAAGAAATCTTTCGCAAAATCTGCTCAGTTCTCTATGAACCTAACTATCGCTGCATCGGCTTCGGATCTATCACCCACAGATTTCTTGACTTCGCGGGAACCTAAGGCTCACATGAACGAGTTAAGTAACAACATCCTTCTTCACATATTAGACATCATTGTTTCTATCGCTCACATCATCATCGCTAGTCAGTTGTTAATATCTACTCACTCATATTGTAGATCAAGTAATGCAGACTTGAACGAATTTATCACCTGCCTTCATGCAGCCGACGACATCAGTCATTGAGCTGGTGCAAAGACAGACATTCATAGACTAAATATATCCATCCAATCTCTACCATATCTAGGATCTCTAGAACTCTTTTGGTCGTTTCTATTCATCTTATCTCAGATCGAGATCGCTGCGATCATTTTCTGGACGAACACAATTATATCTTGGTTCCTGTTAACATAATCTTTGAACAATATATCAGCCTGCTCTCTTCATACAGAGACCAACAGCTCTCAATAAATCTTTTCTAGTTTTCTTGAACCTCATGATATTAATGTGAAATAGTTTTTAATGTGTTGGTTTCATCGTGCTGATAGGAAATGGTATGCCCATCATAACGTTTTCTTGATATTCCCACCCAACGAATACGGGTCTCAATACAGATATTTTCATTCAGTAACATTGATAGAGTTTGCTGTTCTTAATACATACTGGTCTTGTGCTCTTCTCTGGATCCTTAATATAGTATCCTCTTGTTCGGTTTTACTCAACATCGACATAAAATCGTCGAACTCTTTCATAGTCGTACATCATGTAATATCAAGCAACGCTTTTCTTACTGAACTGTTTCTGAATGCTGGGTCGAATCATATCTCAAACGCATTATACAATCCTAGTCTAGACGAATCAACAACAATATCTCATACACGGTCTGCTGTCTCTTTCATAAACTTTTTAGCTGTCATAGCTTCTCATTCCATAAGTTTCCTTAACGGTCAAACTTCTGCTTGAGCTACCTCACCAACATCGATCAATATATTATATTTCTTCCTGAAATTAAACAGATCTTTAGAGGTCCATCCTTTCCTTGAGTCCACAATAAAATCGACAGCAGTCGCTTGAGCGTTCATCAGCAACAACATTATCGCTTGTGCCGGCTTAATGAACGTCTGTGATGCTACATAGAACGGCAACTTAGCTGTCCATCAGACAGCATTACCAACCTTACTAGAAGTGATCTTATTCCATCATTTTTTTATTCATTGAACATAAACATCTTTCATAAACCATCACATCGTCTGTGCCTGTCTATGTGTGATAGAGTTGTGTGACAACTCGTTCATCGCCCAGATACGTTTCCTGTTATACCTCGCACTATATTTTCATTCTTTTCATATCTCAGAAGTAGGTACCCCCCATAGCTTATTAGCTAACTTGTGGTCTATAGATAGCTTCTCGAACATATCGAAGTCGGCATATCTTATCATTTCCATCCAATCACCATGCTCAAGCATATCAGCAAAATGGCTGATATTCTTTTCAGAGATATCTGTTTTCATTTTCCTTACATTCTCAACAAACTCTGATCAATATTTATGTCAAAGCTTTTCGATAACAGTATCATAGAAACTGTTCATCGTACTGATAGCATCTTTTATTTGTTTGATATATTCGGTTGTCGCTTTCGCTTGTTCGACTCATTCTCATTTAGCATACTTAACTATATCAGCTATAAACTCGTCCGCCTTTTTCAGCCCTCTCAAGAAATTTTTCTGGATCTTGTTACCAACCAACAACATATCTTTTAACGAAGTTCAGTCAGGCAGAGTAGCGTGTCAGTTAACTATAGACCTAAACATCTCAGCCTCTTCAAGATATCAATCCCCAATATAATCTTGTGCTTGTGGGAACAGCTTTTTTCATAACAAGCTAGATCTTCAGAACAAGAATTTGTTGAGCTTGTTCATCTCTGTATCAACAACCCCTAATATCTTCTTACTAGAATCTATCGTCCTCTTGATCTCTTCAATCTCTCGATCGATCCCTAGCTCTTTCATATCTTTTTTCATTCATTCTCTTAATCATTCGTCCATAGTTATATGTGTCAACGATCATTCTTTCATTCTAGAGATAAATTTCCTAGCATCAGCAGGCAACATGTCTCACATAATATTATGTAACACTTTAACAAACTCGACATCCTTCTCTTTAAGATTTCAGGTAAGCATATACAGGTCTCATAAAACCTCGCTAAGCCTTTCTAACGGCCTTTTGTTAAAAAACGCTTTCGGTTTATCTAGATAATCTCAAAGCTGGTTAAGTTTTTTATCCATCGCAAAAGCAGCTAGCCCACTTTTTCAAGCACGATGATCTTTCAAGAAATCTGAATAGGTTATCTTTCAGAACGATTGTTCTACAATAAAATCAAGATCATCATACAACATCACATACTCAGCATAGTCTTGTCTGAATCATTCGTTCTTAACATTGTTAAGATATTTAGCAACATCTCAGTTGTTTTCTAATAGATCAAATTCTGAATACCTTCTCATAAATACCGGATCTGATTCGAACTTCTTTATCTTTGCTAGCCTCTCATCAAACAGTTCGTCCATAACTTTCAGGCTAAGATCGAGTTCCCTGTTCTTATATTTTATTATGTTCTCTACATTCCTTTTGAACAGATTCCTGATCCTTCATCTTTTTGTGTCAGCTTCTACAATAGATTCCAAGAAATTCTCTAACACTGTATCAGTAACATTTTTGATAGCTATCCCTTTCTTTCAAAGCTCTTGATGGAACCCTTTCATGGTCTTCCAGTTACCAGCAAGATAGGTTGTTATCACATCCTCAAACTCGAGATCAGAAACCGATCTAAATATCTCGGCATATTCAGGGAACCTGTTAGCATCTTTAACATTACCCATCATATGTTCCACAGCTCTTAGATAAGATTTCTCTGTAGAACTTAACGACTTGCTGATAGCATCAGCAGATTTTGGTAACGCGTCATGAACAGCGGTTTCCACAGCATCTGCCAGGCCTTTTTTGTAATAGCTTTTTCATTGTATTGTATCTAACAAATAAGTTTTAAGTCTAGCATCTATCTTGGCATTCTTTATTTTAGTATAAAGTTCTCATGCAGTATCTTTGCTAGATAGGTTAATTATCTTGATAATAGACACTATATCTTTCTGGAGCTCGTTGGTTATAGGTATTCATAGCTCGGTCATATCCTCTACCATCTTTCATGCAAACACTAGATGCCTTGTATATTCGGTACTGATGTTCTCAGGCAGGATCTTTAACAACGATTTATCTTCTTTCACCTCTCTAAGCAACTCGTTAAACATATCCAACTCTTCAACATATTTATAGAGCAGGTCTCTAGCCTCTTTAGCTTTAGTTAGCTCAATTTTTTTAGGCGACTCTAAAGCACTTAACAGTTTTATCTCTTGGTCGTTTAGATCTATTATTCATTTAATCCTTTTCGCTATCCCATTAAGTTTATCTTTTAGCTCGAAATAGTTAGATAGCTCTAGTTTGATCAGGCCATGGACCGCCTTCTTTCAGTTAGCCATCTGGACCTTGCCTGATGCATCGTTGATCAGCCTTATCGGTAAAATCTTAGCCTCTTTATCTCAGACCTTGATTCAGTTCCCTACCAACTCTTTCCATCTTGACTCACCTACCTTACTGATCAACTCTCAATCTAAACTCAAAACCAGCTTTCATTCCGGGCTTTTGCTTACAAGAAAAACCAGGTCGTCATCAACAATCTTTTCTATCGACAGCTTTTTTCAGAGCTTAATTTTTTTGAATATATCTCAGAAAGTTTTTATTCATCCAGCCGCCGGTTCGTCAGCCTTTGTGATAGCTAACTTGATCTCTCTTCATCAGATCGTGATAGTCTTAGACTTCATAAAAAAGTCGTGGTCTATGTCTGTACTAATAATGAATTTAGATTTCTGTCGGCTCTCTTTCCATAATTTATCTTTCGCTCTCTTATATTCCTCTATCTTTTTGATATAAGAATCTACCTCGTCTTGGAGGACCTTGATGTTTTCCGTAGAGCTGTTGGTGAATTTTTTCTTTTTTAGTGTCTTCTGTAATGTCTTCAATTTATTGATAGCTTCCGCCATCTTTGTTTGGACTTCGTCCAACCCTCACCTAAACTTATCTAGATCGGAAAGATCGAGATCATAATTAAGATAATCTTTGATAACTTTTTCTGATTGGGTATTATCTCATCTCAACTTAACCGAAATGTTTCAATCAAAAAATCTTTTAGTTCATCTAGGTATCTCGACATTACTTTTTGTTAATGCCTCTAATCATCTCTCATCAGCGAACGCTAGATTGATGTTATTGTTTTTGGTTATATATAACACAAAGTCTCAATCAACTACCTCTCCCGCCTCGTTCCTTAATGTGATATCTTTAACCAACGATAGTGCACCATCCTTCCCAACATCTTTCTGGGTAACGATCTCTTTCCAAGCTCAGTTATGTTCGACAGTGAACACACGGTCTCAGATCTTGATCGAGATAATATTGTCCGCCATTCATCTTTGTTTCTGGGGTACTATATTATTAAGAAAATATTTAAGGTATGTCTGTTTCCTTTCATGGCCGGTCTTAGGATCTTTCTGGTAGCTAGCATTGATAGAAAACTTGTCGGATTTTCTTTGGTATATCCAGTTTCAGTCAGTAGTTTTTTTCATCCCTTTCTCTTCTAACAGCTCGTTATACTCTATCTTATTCAAGTCTTTCTGTACCATCAACTGCTTCTCATATTTTTTCAATGCAGCTAGACGTTGATGCTCTAACATTAATAATGAATCTCATCTATCAGACATCCAGGTTTTAATCATCGGCTCTTCTTCTACTATCTCTTTAAGTTTTTTTACTATCTCTTTATGAGATAATGGTGCCTCTTTTTTTGCTTTTGCTAGATTCAATAACAAAAAATCCATGTATCATCTAGCATAAGACTTCAATACATTCTTTTCGGCATTTGTTAAATTATCCCATCATTTATAATCTTTCCATAATGTTATAGGAGCCTCACCAAGAAACCCTTTCCCAAACATATTTTTAGCCAACTCTTCAGAAAAGGCATCAGATTTCATCATATATGATATCGCTTGTTTGTCTGATAAGGTGGTTAACCTTTTTACATGCTTATATGAATCAAGCAGATCTATTGTTAATCAGAACAACATATCTAACGCAAAATCTTCTTCCTTATAAGAGTCTAGTCTTGCTGCCTGGAAATATGATGGGATCAAAACAGTCTGTTCGAATAGCTTAACACCAAAAGATTTCAGCGCAGCTGTTCAAAAATTGATATCCTTGTTAGCTTTAATCGCTATAGCTATAGCTTCTTCAGCATTCTTTGTAGCAGATAAAGTTTGAGCGGCAGATTTATAAGCTTTGGTCATCGCATTAGTTTCTTGTGCAAGTTTTCTGATCTTAGCTATATCTTTTCATCATGTAAGAAGCTTGCTTCATAACCACATCTCCGCAATTCAAGCAACGACAGGCGCTGTTTGGTCAGCAAAAACCGACATAGATTTTTTTAAAGTCTGTTGATTAAGTATGGCCTCTTTCATTTCCGTACGATGGGTTCTTCTTCATGCTCTAGCAAAAGCATCGTTTGTGTTAGGGTTAGCCTCTAAATTAAATATTTGTCTAGCAACATATCAAACAGTTTTTCTTCATAGCATACCTGTTCATGATATTAAAAAGCTAAACGCTTTATATACAGAATCAACAACATCAATATCTTCTGAGTCTAATGCATTCATCATCTGTGATTTATTAACAAGGTCAGCAACCCTATTCCTTATAAGTAATTTGTCTCATTTTTCTTTTCATTCTTTTTTTATAAAAAACATATCCTCAGTTTTCATTCAAGTATTTTCTTCATAACTTTTTTGGATTTCTTTAAATGTTGTATGTCACTCAGTTCATATATTATCTATTAGATAACTATAAAATGATAATTGGTTAGCAAATCATTCTTTAATATACTTAGAAGCGGTAGCCTCATTTTCAAGGATCTTGTTTTTATAGTATCATGATGTTTCAGAAAATCATTGGAGGTCTACTAATGATTGGTTATAACGATCAACCTCTTGCATTATATTAGTTTCTATGGACTCAAATATCTGCATAAATGATTGTATTGTCATTACTCTTCATTCATATGTTAGTCCTGTTAATCAACCTTTTATTCTTTGTTTTATATCGTTAAGTTTCTCAGGAGCAAACTCATTATAGAAAATATCTTGGGTTTCTTTTGTTGTTGTATGTGTTATATTTTTATCAAACTCGTCTTGTCTCTCAGATAATTCTTCCATCTTTTTAACTTTTTTTTCTCGTCTTTCAGACTGCTCTCTAGCTGTCTCCATATTTTGTTCATACTTATCAACAAACCCCATCAATGTAAAAGCATCTGAATAATTTTTTTTGAAATCATAATCTTTTTGAAAATATTTTTCTCACTTAAATGTGTCTTGATAAGATTGTCAGATAACATCTTTGATCTCATTTATTTTTTTTACTATCTCATTCTTATCATAATTTCAACTATTATACATTTCGTTTAATTCTAATAATCGATGAGATCAATAAATCACTTTAGATCTTAAACTCATGTCTTTGAAATCCATATTATCGGAATCATATTCTTCAAAATTTCAAAATCATTTAATTAATGATCCCATATTTTTTGACATGCTTTTTGCTTTAAAACTATACTCAACTAGGTCGTCTGTCGGTTTATCTATATTAGAAAAAAAATCTGAGTTATCTAATTTATCATAAAAGTCAGGTAGATCGTCTCCGAACAATCATGATTTTTTTTCGAATCATTTTATAAATGGAAGCTTATCTTTTTCTGACTCAAAAGTATGATATGCAACATATCATTCTTGTTGTCATTTAAACCTTTTCATACGTGTGCTTTCGGTAAGAGACTCAATAGCGTTTCAGATCATCGATCAGAATCATTTGATATTTTTTCAAACCTTTTTGATACCAGACCTTTCTTCCTCTTCATCTTCTGGTAGATCCACAAACCGTTCAGGTTTAGTATGAATCTGTTCAGGCTGTTGTTCAGGTTCTGGTGTCGTGGTCGGCTGGGTCTTGTTTGATTCGTCTATAACATCTTTCTTGAAAACCTTGTCAGAAATAGACGATTTGATGGCAGGATATAACAGCTTAGCTGATTGAGCATAGTTCTTGATCGTGTCAAAGATTCACATGTGTTGTTGAAATTAGTAGATAAATTTTTTATAGTACTCGGTCTCTTCGTTTTTTTTCAACTCTTTCTCGTACCTGAGCTTTTTCTCGAGCCCGACCTCGCGATGATATTTCGCTAACTCAGCTCTTGTCAGCTTCGAGTTCTCCGCCGGAACGAACCCCAAATCTTCTCTGAACATATAATATTTTAGTCATAATACGTTACAAGCAAAGTAGTTCGCTAACAATGTCGCGTTAACAAAATCGTCGTTAACCGTCCTTCATTCGTCATCCTTCAACCCCGTGTCAGCCTCGTATTTCACGTAACCGCTAGCCATCAGCCTGGTCTTGAAGTTCGACATCTCCGTCGTCGTCCTTGTTAGCTCTTTGTTTATATAGATCTTTTTGTTGTCTAATATCTCTTGGAACAACTCGACCAGGTATTTTTTTGGTACGATATGCTCGCCACTAATGTTTGTCCTAGTAGAGATATTCTGTCAGGCTGAATATGAGACCTTACAATCGATACGTAATCATTTCATCTCCATCACCTCGGCGTTCGCTTTCTGGGTTCAGTCCATCACCAAGAACACGTTCCTCTCAGCACCGTCTTTATCGGCCAGATATTTCTCGACACTCTTCCTGATCCTTGTTATCTCTTCCGCCTGGTCCTCGTAACGGCCGGTCTTTTTCAGTTCATATTCCTCGATATCGGCCAGCTTTTTGGTGTAAGCGTTATATCACATCACTTTCAACGCCGAATAATCTTTCGTTAACGCTGGGTCATATCATAGGATAATATATTTGTATGGTGCATCCGTTACATCAGCCGACTGTTTCAACGATGTCTCGAAGTCGAACACCTTACCTTCGTCCGGGAATCTCGAATAGAACGAGATCAGAAACTTTCTAGGATTCTTTTCGTATTCTTCTTGCTTGATCTTGTCTTTCCTTCGGTCCGGGATGTATTCGATATCATCGAACGTATATCTCAGCCCGACGTTATAGTTCATATTAGTCCGCTTCTCGACCATTATCGAATAGTCTTGCAGATCCTGGTCGCTATATTTTCAGTCGTAGATCCTTTTAATTAAATCCTCATTCTCATTATACATATTTTCTACCTCATTTTCAATATTGAATACACAAGTTTCTCATTTAACCACAAGATCATAGAACCAATTCTTCGGTAGATCCGGGTACAAAGTCGACGCACAGACCAGTTTCGCTCACTCGTTTTGGACGATCGGCATCAGTCATTCGACCACCGCCCGTGGCACCTTGTGCGCCTCGTCGACGATTATCAGGTCCGCGTAGTCACCGATACCAGGATCCTCTTCGTTGACCGATAGGAACTTGATCGATCCGATCACCTCTTTCCCGGACTTGAACTCGAACGATTTCATGGTCGGGTTCCAGTCGAACATCGCGGTCGCTCACATCCCCATCTGCTTAACCATCTTCTTCATGTATTGGACTATCGAATAGTTCTTCACGGCTGTTAGTCAGAGATACAGAACCGAGATCGGTCTGAACCTCGATTGGATAGAGTACGAGTTTTTGATGATCTCTTTGAGCGCGATATAGGATAACAGGAAACTTTTTCCTCACCTTCTTGGGATAGTGAACGCTGTCACATGCCCCATCCTCATCAACACATCGTATTGCCGGGTCTGTAATAGTCACGACATTTCGGTGTCCGGTCTGACAGTGTTAACGTTCTCCTTGAAAAACGATTGCCTTAACGCGTTCGTATAGTTTCATGGCAGATAGACCGTCTTGTTGAACAGCTCGAACTCGTAGTTATGTCCGATACTCATACTCTTCTCCTCCTGTCAGACTTTGATCTTATATTTCTCTAGCCTGATATTTCAGTCCAGCAACTCTTTCAACATAATAAACCCCGCTTTCTCTTTCCCTTTAAACTCGTCGCCGGTAACCTTTTTTTCTATTAACCTGAAAAAATAGATAAACATTCATTGTTTAGCCACCCCGTGTGTCTTCAGAACCTCTTGCCGGATCCCTAACAGCTTATCTGTTATCTCTTTATATCTCGCCTTGTTGGCGATATATTCTTTGAACTGCTGGGTCACATCCTCGTCCTGTTTCCTTTTCTTGTCTAACACCGGCAGGTTATAGTTCTGTGGTCTTCAGTAGACATAGAACTCTTCGTTAACAAAACTTATCTTTTCTGGTTTCTGTTTCGACCAGACATGCGCTTCTAGCTGGTCTATACAATAATCTATCTTCGCTACATCTCAATCATATACTAATCAATACTTATCGTTTTTGTATAAAAAACCAAACATACCTATATATATAGTATAAAACTATATAGATATTATATATAATATATACTTTTGCAATAGCAAATCAGTACGACAATATTTTTTTAATAAGAAAAACGTGCCATTGCTGACACGTTGATCCCCACCAACAAAATAGAGCCTATGTTATTATAGCTATAAAATCAGATTATGCAAGAGAAACTATTGTTTATGTGAAAGATAATAGCTTTGCACTCTGCTGTTGACCCTGATATCAGAGGTCTTGAACCCTCTGATCAACGATATCCCGTCCAGCGATTGGCATCTACTCAACGCGACATAGGTCTGGGCGTCAGCGAACGCGCCTCAATACCCGATATCGATCTTCACATCCTTGAAAGTTTTTCATTGGCTTTTATGGATCGTCACCGCCCAGGCCAGCTTCATCGGGAACTGGACATAGGTACCAAGCACGTTCTTCACCACCTTCATCTTAGTAGGATCGTCTTCACGTTCGACCAGACTCTCGTCCGAGTTCTCCCGCGAATGTCTCGACACGCTCTGTTCGATGTTATCGATCTCGACCAACACGAAATCGTCATGCAGTTCTTTAACGACCCCGATCGATCAGTTCACCCGCCTACCGAGCATATCGTTGTTCAGCATCATCACCTGCGCCCCGACCTTCAGCCTGAGCGTCGGATCAGCCGGCAACATATTCTGTGGGTAGTTACCGGTGATCTTCGGTTCATAAACTTTCGGTTTTCATTTAATCTTGGATAGCTTGATCATATTATAATGATCCGCCGCCTTGTTCGTCCCGGTCAACAGGATCGCGTTATCCGCCACGGTGTGGTTCAACCTACTGTTAATAATAGACAGATCTTTCGACGTATTAATCCCGTGCCTGATCCTGTCTAGTATCTCAGCGAACTCTTTATCTCAGTCCTGACGGTAGTTGAAATCCAGCTCGGTATTATGTATCAGCTCAGGATAGTCTTTGAACAGATACGAATCGAAAAAGAACGCCGACTCGTACCTGTCCCTGAATTTGGTTTTCCGTTGGTCGGTCACGACCGGCGGCAGCTGGAACATGTCTCAGACAAAGATCACGAGCTTCCCACCGAACGGGATCTCCTGTAACGACGGGTCGTGCTTGAACCTAGATAACGTCATCCTCGTGATACTATCGATACTATCAATCACATTCGAGTGTAGCATCGACACCTCATCGATAACGATGAACGGCGCCCTATCTAACAACGCCGCCTTCTCTGGCGGTAGTGATATGTATCATTGAATATACGGGTCCGGATCAGAAACCCCTAACCCAAAAAAGCTGTGAACGGTTTTTCATCAGATGTTCACAGCCGCTATCCCGGTCGAACCTAACACCAACGCATGTTTATGTTTCTTGATCAGATCGTTAGTTAACGTAGATTTCCCGGTCCCCGCTTTTCATTGTAATAAAAAAATGTTGGAACTATTATTCTGGCTCTGGCTTAGAGCTTGGCTCACTTTTTCTATCAGCCTCTCAGCTGGCTTGTTTCAGTTTCGTTTTTTCATTAGGCTTGTTCGGTTTTGGTTGAGATAAAAAATTCCTAACCTCTAATTTTAAGTTCTTTATCTCTGTCGCTATCTGAGCCTGTCATTCTATAAACTCAGTAACTAAAGATAATAACTCCTTCTGTATCCCTATATCCATTAGGTGTATATGTAAATGATATAAAAATGATATATGATTTCAAGTGAATCTTATAGATGTGGGTCTATTTGGATTGACTTTTGTTCTTTATGTTGTCTAGATAAAACGAGTTGATAACATAGGCCGCTGTCACGCTACGTGATCTCAGCCCCAGCTCTGTTTTTATCTCGTCGAATTTCTTCAGCTCGTCGTCGGTCAACGAAATCAGCAGCCTTGTTAACTTCGACTTTCTTGTTGTACTCATGATTGGTTTTTACTAATAAATTAAATCTTTGAGATCGTTCGCCGCGATCTCGATATTCCCGATCGGGATATCCGTTAATATCTCGCCGTTGTCTTTGAATATCATCCCCACCCGGACCTGGTTCCGGACCTTCTTAGTTATCGTCTCCGTCGAGGTACCCGCTCATAGACTTCAGCTCATACTCACCGAACATCAGTCCGAGCTACCGCTCGCCGAGATGCTCCTCTGCGGGTCGACCTTCGTCCTCACCTCGACCACCTCATCGGTCGGCTGTTGTTGGTTTGGGTCACGGATCTGGTATAGATCGATCAGGTACCCGTTCTCCCTCAGATCGGTCGCCGGGTTGATGAAATGACACCAGACCGATTGCCGGCTACTCCTGGTCTCGTTGTTTATGAATCTCGTTGTTGCCATGGTTCTTGTTATGTGTTATCTTCTAAAACTGTTTCTGGTGGTTATGCTGGTGGCAGCACTAACGGCGCCTTCGGTCTCTTCGACTCGAACGAATCTTTCGTCGCGTCCGAGTCCGATAGACGCTCGTAGTGGTAGTTCGGTCACATAAATTTCGGACCGGTTGGCTCTAGATATTTGTCGATAGGAACCAACTCGTACATCAGATCGTTCGATCAGCCGCTGTTCTTTCTATACAACTGGTCCGGGTTGTCCTTCTTCTTTAACGCTCATGGACGTCTCTTGTAATACATTATGGGTTCTGTGGTGGGGTAAAAATTAGATAAGTATCACACTCTTACCTAACGGGATCTTCTCGATAGGTTTATCTAAACCCTTTAATCATACTATCGTAGATTGCGGGTGCTTATCCAACACCGGTAATACCTTCGTAATATAGTCCTGGACTATTACGCTGATATATTTTAGCTCGGAACTCTCGTACCTGTACCCCGAGTTCCCGTACTCGTCGGTCTGTAACTTCGGATCGAAGGTTAACTCTAAATCCTTTAACCTCGATTTCTGCTCGGCTGTTAAAAAATTGGAGTCCGTACACTGATACTTATACAGGTTCTTTAAATACTCGTTGATGTTCGAACCCGGGAACGGGTTGCTTAACATATCACGAAACGTCCTGACATTCCCCATCAAAATCACCGTCTCTATATAGTCGGTGTCATACAAACCACGCGATACTAACGGCTCTAACGGCGCTAATATATCCGATACCTTACCGATTCCGGTTAACGCTTTCTCAGCAGCCTGGCAATCTAGTTTTATATAATCGACTGTATCCTTCGCTAGCGTCACAAAACGGCTACCTAACATCACAGGCATACCGCTGTTCATGTTCATACTCATGTTGCTGTTCTCGTTCATAATAATGTTGGTAATAAATCTAAAACGGTACTTGACTGAATCATTGAATCGATCTAGATAACTGTCTAGCTCATACCCGATTCATATCAAATAATTTTCTGTACTCCTTTCACTCATACTCTAATACAGTATAATCCTCGTCAGTAGGAACACTGTCCTCTAACAACTCGTCCTCAGACTCGTTAATATAATACTCCACCTTCGACCTCCTGAAGATCACCAACAACATTCATATTATATGAGTTCATATAATATTGTCGTCAAAATGGTCCTTGTTCCTCTGGATCTCCGCCATCACGTCCTCCGGTATCTCGATCCTATGCTCCTCCGGCGAAGCCTGTATTACTCCTTCTTTTTCTTTGGACGTCATCTCTTCTTCGGTTTATTATCTAAAATCTTTTTCTCCTTCTTGGCTAACTCTTCCTCCATAACTTTCTTGCCCTCTACATGCATCCTTATACGCTCACGAATGCGTGCGAAAAAATCTTTTGACATAATATTGTATGTAATAATATAAAACTATATCATATATGTATAGAAAAGATATTGAAATGCAAGACATTTTTTATGGGGAAATATATGGCTTGAGAACTAGGATATCGCCCGGACGGGAGAAAATGGAGTATTTTATAAAAATGATTTATATATTTTTTATTATATTTATATTGGGGTCTTACCCTCTATATATTACTATATATCTCTTTACCTTTTACCTTACTTCTTACTTCTCTCTATCTTACTTACTATACTACACACACTCTCACTCCTACCCACACACCATACCATACTACACTACTAACTACCACCACACTATACTACCAACCACTACCCTATACCTATTACCACCCCACCAACCCAACCCATATCAACAACCCCCGTGAAGTTATCAACAGAGTTGATAACTTCACAGTCTAATTTAGCACCGAGCCTCGGTGCTAAATTAGACAACCCAGCCGCTGGCGGCGCGCTAAAAGAGTTATTTGTTTGAAGCCTTAATGGCGTCTGAATGTATCTGAATTATGAGCGCACTTCCTTTTGAGTGGCCCAAACATAGAACAGAACATAATAGCAACAGAGCAACTATATGATATCCATCATGTCCAGACCTACTATCGGTGATGTATCCTTTTGATCAGAAGCTGACCCCGAAATACTTCCCAGGAAAATCTGCCATCCTTCCGCCACCACCACCACCTTCCGCCCAACATTTTTTTATCCCACCCACGTGCCACCCTTTTTTCGCCGGGGCGAAAAACGCTACGGATTCTTATCATTTTTCCAAATGTCAATATAAATACCATCCACGATTCTCGCCCCTTTTCCACTATATAAAAAATGTCAAGTCCGAAATCCAAAAACACGATCTCATATCCCACGAGTTTTAGAGACCATTGTCAAGGCATATAGTTCTTAGATCCCAACTAAGATATATGTGTTGACAAAAAAAAATTCATTGACGGAATAGGGGTACCTATATGATTTATTTTTAAAATAAGGTTTCCGTTCTAGAGACACTTATCAGTTAAGAACTAGGATCTATCAAAAATAGTGAAAAATAAGAAAGGTATACATAATATATAATATATAAAATAAATCATATATATATATATATATATATTCTTATATCACAAATGTCAACCTTCCTGAT
>LSQX01258856.1_pt3 | contig 57256 bp, 56 predicted proteins | sample 654561 | NCBI WGS metagenome assembly LSQX01 (sample SAMN04489861, study PRJNA283612) | anaerobic digester metagenome | isolation source: 4 biogas reactors fed with cattle manure at either 37C or 55C with and... | place: Denmark: Kongens Lyngby | collected 2014 | reverse complement strand
CTGCAGCGCCGCCTGTTCCGCCAGTTGCTCCGCGGCGGCGCTGTCGCGGGTGAACAGCGACGGGAGCTGCTCGAGCGCCGTCTGCTTCCACCGCCGCAGCTGGTTGGGATGCACCCCGTATTCCGAGGCCACCTGCGTGAGCGACTTCTCCTCGCGCAAAAGCTCCAACACCGCCTGCGCCTTCAGCTCCGCTGAGTAAGTCTTTCTCTTTGCCATGCTACCTATAATACCCCTCTTCTGCTGTGCAGATTTCGGGGTCCACTATACAGTTCCCGAGCAGAGCGACAACCGGACGGCCGAACCACCGCCCGTCGAAGTGTTGTCGTCGACGGTATTATTCGTTATGTTAGTGGCGCCTGAATGTACCAATAGAGCGGTATTGTCCGGCGAGGCATTCTGCTCGATTGTGTTCCGATGGATCTCTGAGGTGTCCACGTAATAGACAGCGACAGCCTCGGTGCCGCTACAGTCACGCACTTCTGAATCTTCGATGCGGACGTCCTCAACTGTATGAGTCAGGATGCCTGCACCGCCTACCGAAGCCGAAGTGGACTCGATGACCGTCCGACGAATATCGGCGCTCGTGGCCTTCTCTATGAGCAATGCACCGCCCAAACGGGCGCTGCCGCCATCTACGGTGCAGTCATAGATAGTGTGGCTGCCGCCGTTGGCATAGAGGCTCCCGCCGCCCTGATAGGCCATCCCACCACTGCAGGACGTGAAGTGACAGTTTGAGAGCGCGAGGTTCACGCTTGTGCCCGTACTGTATATCCCGCCTCCTTCCGCGGTGGCAGTATTAGTGTCAAATGTGCAGTCTGTAATTGTGACTGTGGCCGCTCCGCCGACGTAGACCGCACCTCCGTTCCAGGCAGTGCCGGAGGTGAAGGTGTTGGAGGTCAGGGCGACAGTGCCGCCACTGATGTGTATGCTGCCACCGTTCGACCCTACGCTTCCAGCAAAGGAGTTGCGAGCGACAGTTGCATTCGCTCCAGTGAGCTTGATGCCGCTGCCGTAGTAGGCCGTGTTGTTGCTGAACGTGTTGTCGGAGATCGTCGGAGTCGGAGTGGTGCTACCAGAGGGTCTCGCATCTATTATGGAAGCGTCAGCGCCTCCGTGGTTGATGTTGCGGAAGACGTTCTTGCGAATGGTACCGCGAAAACCGGCGGCATCGATGCTCCTGGCATATTCGTATGACAGCGACATGGTGAGTGTGATACCTTCGAGCACCGTGGCAGCATCGCAATCCGACAGATCCAGCGCAGATACGCCGGCACTGGCGGAGGCCAGAACGGTGGCTGCGACGACGGCACCATCGTCGGGGTTCTCACTGGTGAGAATGAGAGACTTCCCATTCAGGTCGACATTTTCGGTGTATGTGCCCTGGTGGATTAGGATCGTGTCGCCGGCGGCGGCCGCGGTGACAGCTGCCTGGATAGTGGCATATGTCTGACCTGCGCCGACGTGATGCGTGGTGGGGACGGATGAAACCTGCGCCGTTACGAGGATCGCCAGAAGCAGAGCAAACAGCATGCAAAGGCGAATGCGTCGCACCAGTGAGCAGCACATGTGCGGCACCTCCATCTCGTACTCTGAGGCGCACTGTTCGCGTCAGATGTCCGGCTACCGATCCATACGACGCCTCGCGCGTCTGCCGCGCGGTCCGCGGGTCAGTCACTACCGGATGCAGTTCGGCAGTGTCCCAAAGCGATGAAGTCGTGACGCCACACAGTCTGCCACGAGTGCCTACACAGTCAACACCATCGGGGCGTAGCCGGCCGGAAAAGGTGTGCTTTGCGGCAGTTGCCGCTGAAAAGCCCACCGGAGATGGACGTGCTAACGTCTGCTGCACTATATCCGTTCGCGATAATGGCGTCAACGACTAAGGTGTCAGGTGTTAGCGATGATGTATCCTTCCATGTTACAGAAGACAGGGAGAGGTGGCGGGGACAGTTCTTCCGGTTGGGGTAGTCTGGGCGGTCAAGGGCCCGGGGGGATGTCTCGGATACCCTCGCCGATGGAGACGAGGCAGTGCGCGGTTTGCCGGATCCGGCGAGACTGTCTCGGGCGCTGGCATAAGGGGCACATCCGCGGACGCAGAGCCGCAGGAGGCCGGGGAGGACGGACTGGCGGCTAGATCGATCCGAGCTGGGTGGACAGGGGGAGCGAGCTTGCGTGAACAAGCTACGGAGAGGGATAAGGCCCCCGCGCCCGGGCGCCTGTTGCCACTTCCGGCGCAATGAAGTATACTCTCGGTGAGGGAACACACAGACCGAGTTCCCCGCGGCACCTGTCGGGTACACTGACGCTTTGGCATTGGCTCGGACGTTCACTGACCCGCACTGCCTTTGGTGCGCCGTCTTCTCCAGGCCTGACTGGCAGTCGAACACCCCCTCGATGAGTGCAACTCCGCTACCGGCATGCGTGCTGTCATACGTATTCGTACGGACGATACACCGCATTCGCCACCAGCTACGCCGATTCAGCGGAGATAACTTTTCGATAGCTGGCGACAAGAAGGTAGTGTAATGACACGCAATCGTATCAGTCTCGACGACCGTCTGCAGAGAGCAGTCCAGGCGGCCGGCTACACCGAACCGACTCCCGTCCAACTGGCGGCCATCCCACCGGCGCTCGAAGGGCGGGATATTGTCGGCACCGCTCAGACAGGCACCGGCAAGACGGCCGCCTTCGTGCTGCCGATGCTGCAAAGCCTCCTGACCACGCCGGGCGAACGCGGACGCACGCGCGCGCTGATCGTCAGCCCCACGCGTGAACTGGCCGAACAGATCAACGAAGAGATCACACAACTGGGCCGCTTCACCAACCTGCGGTCAGCCACCGTCTACGGCGGGGTCGGCATGGGCCCGCAGGTGAAGGCGCTGCGCGCGGGCGCAGAGATCATCGTGGCCTGCCCCGGCCGTCTGCTCGACCATGTGCAGCGCGGCAACGCTGATCTCAGCCACGTGGAGACGCTGGTTTTGGATGAGGCCGACCGGATGCTTGACATGGGCTTCCTCGCGGACGTGCGGCGAATCGTGGCGCAGACCCCGCGCGAGCGGCAGACCATGCTGTTCTCGGCGACATTTGCGCCGGAAGTAGATCGCTTCGCGCGCGAGATCCTGCGCGATCCAGAGCGCATCGAGATCGGTCTCACTGCGCCGGCACAGACGGTGAAGCATGCCCTGTGCCCGGTCGCGCCAGATCGCAAAACGGAAATGCTTCTGACGCTGCTCGACAGCACGGACGTGGGCTCGGTGCTGATCTTCACGCGCACCAAGCACCGCGCCAACCGGCTGGCGAAGCAGATCGGCCGCTCGGGGCGCGGGGCGGCCGTACTGCACTCGAACCGCTCGCAGAACCAGCGCCGTAAGGCGTTGGACGCGTTTCGCACAGGTGAGGTCGAGCTGATGGTCGCCACCGACATCGCGTCGCGCGGGCTGGACGTGGACACGATCTCGCACGTGATCAACTACGACATCCCCGGCAGCGCCGACGACTACATTCACCGCGTCGGCCGCACCGGGCGAGCGGAGCGCAATGGCGATGCCATCACGCTTGTGACACCCGAGGACCGGGCAGCAGTGCGCGACATTGAGCACGCGCTGGGCGAGCGAATCTCGGTGCGCAGGATCGAGGGCTTTGACACCGGTGCCCAGGCGACGACTGCGCCCGTAGCGGCCGCATCTGCCACGGCATCGATGGGCACCCGCCGAGGGGGGTCGTCCGGCAGTCGCCGGCGCGGGCGTGGGGGGAGCCGCAAGGGCTCGGCTCGGCGCTGAGCCGGCCGGACCGCCCCCGGCAACGCGCCCGGATGGTCATTACAGTGAATGGTGGCCCGCGCGCCTAAGGAAGCAGGCCGCGGGCCATTAGCGCCCCCCGCCCCACGAGCAGCGCCTGCGCCCGATCAAGCATCACGGGTGTCAGTAGGCCCCTCTGCCGAAGAGTACCACCGGCACCGTGCGCAGGATGATCACGAGGTCCATCAATAGCGACCGATTATTGATGTAGTAGAAGTCATACTCGATGTTCTCCACCAGCGGCAGGTCCTTGCGGCCGAGGATCTGCCACAGCCCCGTCAGCCCCGGCGGCACCTGCAGCCGCAACCGCTGCCACGGCTGGTACTGCTCCACGATGAAGGGCATCTCCGGCCGCGGCCCCACCAGCGACATCTCCCCCCGCAGCACGTTCAGAAGCTGTGGCAGTTCGTCCAGCGAGTAGCGCCGCAGCCACCGCCCCACCGGAGTGACGCGCTCGTCGAGATCGTGCGTCGGCGACGGCGCGTACGGGTCGGCCGCCGGCAGCATGGTGCGGAACTTAAGCATCGTGAACGGCTCGCCATCGCGGCCGATGCGCGTCTGCTCGAAGACGGCGCTCGCCCCCGTCTCGCGGCGGATCAGCGGCGGCACGATCAGCCACACCGGGCACGTCAGCAGCAGCAGCAGCGTGGCGCCGACCACGTCGAAGACGCGCTTGAGCGCCTGCTGCCAGGTCGCGAAGTGCCTGCGCCCCAGCGGCACGACCGGCAGATCGGCCACCCCGGCAATCTCCATCGAGCCCGTCAGCAGGTGCAGCGGCCCGGCGACGAGGCTGAAATGCACGGGCAGATCACGGCACTCGGCGATCAGCGCCATCAGCCGATCCACGTTCAGCTCCGGCTGCGCCACCAGCACCTCATCGAGCCGGTGCATCTCGCACAACGCATGCAGGTCGTCGAGCGATCCGAGTACCGGGAGGCCGCTGATGATGTCCGGCGGCTGACGACGGGCGCAGATGAAGCCCTGCAGCGTGTAGCCGAGCGTGCGATAGCGCAGGATGCGCTCCGCCACGACGCGCCCGAGTTCGCCGCAGCCGACGATTGCCGTGCGCGAAATCACATCGCCCTGCGCCAGCCGCCGCTGCCGGTAGCGCGCGAGCAGCGCCCTCTCGATTACTGCCAACACGCTGCCGCTGAGCCAGAAGAGGATGAGTATGGCGCGCGAGTAGTCGGTCCGGGAGAGGAATGATGCCGCCGCGACGAGGATGGCGGTCAATGCCACCGCTCCGAGGGTGGCGACGGCCTCAGCAAAGGGCGAACGGAAGCGCCCGACGTAGTACAGATCGCGGCTAAAAAACGCCAGCAGCCACAGAACCACAATGACGGGGGCGGCGTTGATGTAGAGTGTGGGCGGGTGCGCCAGCCGCGTCAGCCAGTCCTGCGGCATATAGAGGCGCAGCACGTAAGCGGCAGCAATCGCGAGCAGGCAGGCCAGTACATCGGCGGCCACCAACAGGCCGACGATGCGGTGCTCGAAGCGCTGTCGAGGGGAAAGCATCGTTCGCTTCACTGTCGCATCATCTCGTGACGGCGCGACTGCACGCTCAGATCATTGGAGGTTCGGACGGCCCCGAGGTTCCGCCCGTTCACTTCAAACACCTGTCGGCGCGCTGAGGTTCATCTTGATGAGAGTGACGCCGGGCGCTTCATTGCAGACGAGGAGACGCTCTCCGAGGAGATACCGCGCGAGCGTCACGCACCCGCGCAGGTCTTCGGCAGCACCATCAACCTGATGCTCGACATGCATGAGCTTGACGGCGATCCGCGCTGGATCGAGGCGGCGGAGCGGTATGCGCAGGCGGGCATCGAGCGGCTCTATTACGACGGCCTCTTCCGCGGCGCGACTGACCTGTGGTATTACGAGTCGGAGCTTTGGGTCTCGAACCTCGTCTACGCACTGGTGCGGCTGCACACCATCACGCAGAACACGGAGCACAGAGTGCCCTGCACAGCCTTCCAGCGCTGAAGTTCAGTCGTGAGTGCGGGGTGTGAGCGCCATCTCGACGTGCTGGCCGATGCCGTCGTCATCGGGGATCGCCTGCACGGCTATGTCCCAGTCGGTCTCGTCGAGGTTGAGGTGGATCGTGCCGACGGCGGGCTCGGCGATCCAGTAGGGGATGTCGGCCATCAGCTTCAGCCGCCTGCAGAGGGCACCGAAGAGCACGCGATCGATCTCCTGCATCGCCTGCCAGCGCCCGCCGACCTCGGCCTCGGCGACACCGCCCTCCGCCCCGCCGGTGATGCGCAGCCTGCGCGCGCCGAGTTCGATGGCGCGGGTGAGAAGTCGCCGCGATACAATCACCGCGGGCGCCGGAGCTGCGCGTTCGGCAAGCTCCGCGAGCCGCTCGCGAGTGGTGCGCGTGACATTCAGCGACGCCGCCTGCTGCAAGCACTCGCCTGCCGCGACGAGCGCATCGCCCAGTCGCCCGTTCGCCTCGCCGGCAAGCACCGCGGCCCGCACGAGCGGCGGGAAGACATCGCCGAACTCCGCGATCCGCTGGCCGAGCGAGTCGCCCGCCTGCACGGAGATCTCCAGCGACACCGTCACCGGCGCGAGCGCCTCGATCTCCTGCGCGACGACCTCAAGCGCGCTTAGCACGGGCACATCCAGCCGCAGCAGCGTGCCGAGTTCGCGGCACCACAGCGCAAGCACGGCCCGTTCGACGCGTTGCTGGTCCATGCGTTCTACCTTTCGCGCGACGCGGCCTTGCCCACCGCTGCCTTCCAGCCGTTGCCGTAGCCCTTTATAGTCGTTGCCGTTACCTGTGCCGTTTCATGTTGGCGGCGAAGCCGCCATCCTGTCCGGCGCGCCAGCGCCGGAATCCTGTTAAGAAAAGCCGTTGCCGTCGGCTATCGCCCTCCGCACATCTCCCGCACTGCCGCGGCGCCCTTCTCGCGCGCCTCATCGAGCACGCCCGGCATCTGGGCCACCTGCCCGAGCTTCGCCGCGTTCACCGCGATCTCGCCCAGGTACTTCGCGCCGAAGTTCCGCGCCCAGAACTTAACGGGCTCGATAACCCAGTGACTCTGATCCTCCGTCGGCGAGCCGTAGGCGGTGATGACGAACATCCCACAGCCCTTCATGCCCTCGCGCAGCCACGGCGCCATGTAGTAGGCGCTCTGGCGGTCGATCAGACACTTGAGCTGCGCGGAGACACCCTGCCAGTAGACGGGGCTGGCGTAGACGACGATGTCCGCGGCGGCCATCCGTTCAAGCACCATGCGGGCGTCATCATCGGCGCGCACGTCCTCGCGTTCCTCGAAGACATCGCCCACCGGCCCGATGGGGCGGATGTCCATCTCGTCGAGGAAGAACTTCTCGACGACCGCTCCCTCGGATTGTGCGCCCTCGAGGAACGCATCGGTCATAAGCTCGGTATTGCCGCCCCTGCGCGGGCTGCCGCAAAGTGCGACGACGGTGATATCAGGCATGGCTGCCTCCCCTCATCCGATCCTCGCGCCACACTCGGGGCAGAATTTCGCCCCCGGCGGGATCGGGTGGCCGTTGGGGCAGGTGGCCGGCTCCTCGGGCATGCGCGCGCCGCACTCGGGGCAGAACTTCGCGCCCTGAGGCACCAAATGCCCCTGCGGGCAGGTGGTGGTCGGGACAGCCGTGCCCGTCCAGCCCTGCGCTGCCGCCTGCGCCTGCTGCTGCGGATTGAGCGCCTGCGTGAATAGCTGCGCCATCGTCACGCCAAGCCCCAGGCCCGCGCCGGTTGCGGCCGCTCCACCGCCATCGCCGCCGCCCTTCGCCAGATCGCCGATGGCCTGGGCCGTGCGATACTGCGTGAACTTCGTCATGTCGCCGACCGCGCCCATCCGTGAGCGCTCGTCGATCATCTCGTTGACCTCATCGGGCGGTGTGATCGCGTCGATGAGGAAGTCTTCGAGCACCATGCCGTAGTTGCGGAAGTCGCTGGTGAGGCGGGCCTTGGTGGCCGCGCCGAGTTCGTCGTACTTGCTCGCGAGGTCGAAGATGCTGTCGAGCGTCGTGCCCAGCATGTCGTTGAAGCGCGAAATAATGAAGTCGCGCAGCCACGACCCGACCATCTCCGTGTCATAGCGGTGCTCGGTGCCGACGACCTTGTTGACGAAAAGCTGTGGGTCGTTGATGCGCATGGTGAAGAGGCCGTAGGCCCGAAGCCTCACCGCGCCCAGTTCGCTGTCGCGGAAGACCACCGGCACGGGTGTCCCCCACTTCAGGTTCGTGAATGTGCGCATGTTGACGAAGTAGACCTCGGCCTGGAAGGGCGTCTTGCCGCCGAACGGGATGTTGATGATCCGGTCCAGCAGCGGCAGGTTCGCGGTCGTGAGCGTGTATCTTCCCGGGCCGAAGGTGTCGAGCGCCTTCCCATCGCGGAAGAACACGGCCGCCTGGCTCTCACGCACGGTGAGCTGGGCGCCCATCGAGATATCGGCCTGACCGTACTGCGGCCAGCGGTGCACGATCTCATCACCGGATACGTCGGTCCACTCAACAACATCAATAGCCATCAGCTACGACCTCCTCTGCGCAGGCCTTCTGTGAAGCGCAGGTCTATGCGGGCGGGCGTAAGTGGCACGCCCAGCACTGAGTACTGCTCGTATCGCTGCACGATCAAAGTGGCCACCGCTCCGTCATCGGCCACGTACCACGCACATCTACCGCGGCCGAAGCTCACGGCACTGCCCTCGGCGTGGTGCTCGATGCGGGCCTGCCCCTCCCACCGCAGGGTGAAGCTACGCCCGCCGATCTCGATCCGCTCGCCGCTCAGCACCGCAGGATCGAGCACGGTTGCCTCCAGCATCGGGCCCTCGCGCTGCAGCAGCATGCGGGCCTCTCCGCCAAGCTGCGGAGTCACCGTGACGCGCTGAAAGCTCTCCCGGTCCGCGCGGCACACGAGCACCTCCACGACGCGGTGGTCGGCGCCGTCGAGAACAATCTCGTCCCCAATCTTCAGCCATACTATATCGGTCACTGTTGCGGCTCCTCAGGGAGCGAGATCGGTGGCGACCGCCTCGCGCTCCTCGATCATCTCGTTGAGATCATCCACCGACTCATCGAGATCAGCCAGCGCATCTTCGATATCGTCAGCCTCGACCTCGGCGAGACGGTCAATATCCTCGCGGATGTCGGCGATGAAGCTACGCAGCGACATATCGTACTGGTAGAACCTGTGCAGGTCATCCTCGTTGATCTTCACGAGGTCGAAGAAGCCCGAGTAGCCATAGTCGGCGAAGCGCAGGTCATCCCCCGCCCGCCGCAGGCGCCCGGCGATCTCCTCGAGATCATCGAGGTAGTCGAGTTCCCCCGCCTTCGACCACTTTGTCGCGATCCTCTCGATCGCCTGCCCGGCGTCGTCAATCTCGTCGGCGAGGAACTCGCGCAGCAGCTTGTCCGCGCCTCGCCGCTCCTCGCGCTCCATGTAGCCGGAGAAGCCGGGAATGACCTCAATGAGCTTCTGCAGTGGGTTCGGGTCTCGCTGGATGCGGTCCGTGAGATCCATCGTGTGCCACCTCCACGAATTGCTGCCTGCAAGCGCCTGCTGTGGGGCTATTCCACCTGCGCGCGACTTCACCTGCCCGCCACACGCTTGGGCTAACAGAAAGTGCGCCCATGCAGGGAGGTCTCCCCATTGGCGGAGGCGACGGACCGGGCATTGAGTGGTTTGACACCCTGACAACTCGACAGGTATACTTCCAGCTACTACCCCAACGGGCCTCGGGTGTGCGTGCAGTATGGGCCGAGGACTCGGGGAATAATATATACAGGGGCGGCCGAGAACGGCGCACGGACGGGAATGTCCGTGGCCATGGGGCAAAGGCCGTCCGGGATGGGACAACACTAACTTGAAAGCTGAGCTAGTTTCCGTTGGTACGGAGCTACTGCTCGGGGAGATAGTCGACACCAATGCCGCGTACATGTCTCAGCGGTTGGCCGAAATAGGGGTAGACGTACATTTCCGGCATACGGTTGGCGACAACCTCGATCGTATAACAGCGACACTCGAGCTGGCTCTTTCTCGAAGCGATGCCATACTGATCTGCGGCGGACTGGGGCCGACGCAGGATGACCTGACACGCGAGGGCGTGGCTGAGGTCACCGGGCGTCCGCTCACAATCGTGCCGGAGGCCGAGCAACACCTCCGCGAATTCTTTGCCCGCCGCGGACTTACTCCGACAGAGAATAACCTCAAGCAGGCCAGCGCCCCTGAAGGCGCGCGGCTGCTTGATAACACCTGCGGCACCGCCCCCGGACTCTTCGTCCAGCATGATGGGAAGCTGATCTTCGCAGTACCGGGCCCACCCACCGAGATGCGCGAGATGATGCAGCGCGAGGTGCTGCCCATCCTGTGCGAGCACCTCGGCGGCGACCTGCGCCCGGTCTTCACGCGCGTGCTGCGCATGGCCGACATCGGCGAATCGACGCTGGTCGCCGAGATAGACGATCTCATCTCCGGCCAGACCGACCCCACCATCGCCCCCTACGCCAAGCCTGGCGAGGTCACCCTTCGGCTGGCCACCAAGGCCGCCCGTGAGGATGAGGCGCGCCGCAGGCTTGACGCGATGGAGGCGGAGCTGCGCGAGCGCGTGGGGCGCTACATCTACGGGGTGAATGACGAGACGATGGAGGTGGCGGTGGGGATCGCCCTGCGCGAACGTGGCGCGACCATCGCCGTCGCCGAAAGCTGCACCGGCGGGCTCGTCGCCAGCCGCATCACCGACGTCTCCGGCTCCTCCGACTACATGCTCGGAGGAGTAGTCGCCTACGCCAACGAGATCAAACAGCGGGTCCTCGGCGTCCCGGCGGAGGTCCTCGCCGAGCATGGTGCGGTGAGCGAAGAGACCGCGCTGGCGATGGCGGTGGGCGTACGCGATCTGATGGGCGCCGATTACGGTCTTGCCACCACCGGCATCGCCGGGCCAACCGGCGGTACCGAGGAGAAGCCCGTGGGGACGGTATTCGTAGCGATAGCCGATGCCGAGGGCACCATCTGCAGGGGGCAGATCTGGCCGGGCACCCGGGAGCAGTTCAAGATGCGCGTGTCGCAGAACGCGCTGAACATGCTGCGCAAGCGCGTGCTGGGGATAGAGGTCTCCTGACATGGCGGCCGCTGAGACGCTGCGGCTGTTCTTTGCGCTGCCGCTGGATGAGGCGCTGCGTGATCGGGCTTGCGAGGTGCAGCGAACTCTGGGGCAGGCGTGCGTTCGCGGGCCGCGCGTGAAGTGGGTCGAACGCGCGAACCTGCACCTGACGTTGAAGTTTCTTGGTGATATGCCGGCGGATGCGCTGGAGAGCCTGCGGCGGGTGGGCGAGCAGGTTGCGGCACAGGGCACTCCGTTTGAGCTTGACCTGTGTGGCGCGGGATGCTTCCCGCCGAGGGGCGCGCCGAGGACGCTCTGGCTGGGGCTGGGTGAAGACTGTCCCGAACTGGCGGCGCTGGCACGGCGGCTTGATGAGACGCTGGCCGAGGCCGGCCTGAGCGAACCCGAGGGGCGGCCGTTCACTGCGCATTTCACGCTGGGCCGAGTAAAAGATCGCGATGGCGGCCGGGAGCTTCGCGAGGCCGTAGAGCAGCTTTGCGAGGAGCCGGTGGGCACAATGCGAGCGGATCGCTTCTGCCTGTTGTCAAGCGACCTTACGCCGCAGGGTCCAGTTTACACCGAACGCGCGTGTTTTGACCTGTAGGACGGGCCGTAGGACAGGCCTTCCCGCCTGTCACCGCATACAAAATCGCACATCACAGCAGTCAGAAGGGACCGGGGGACATGGCGTCACGAGAAGATAAGAAGAAGAACCTCGATCGTGCGATCAGCCAGGTCGAGAAGCAGTTTGGTGAGGGCTCGGTCATGCGGCTGGGCTCCGCCGGGTCACATCTGGATGTGTCGGCGATCCCAACGGGGGCTTTGACGCTGGACATCGCACTTGGCGTTGGCGGCCTGCCGCGCGGGAGGGTAGTGGAGCTTTACGGCCCGGAGGGCTCAGGCAAGACTACTCTGGCCATGCACTGTCTGGCGGAGGCGCAGAGAGCGGGCGGCAACGCGGCGCTGATTGATGCCGAACACGCCTTCTCGCCCGAGTACGCAAAGGACCTCGGTCTGAACCTCGATGAGCTACTGATCTCACAGCCCGACAGCGGCGAGGAGGCGCTGGAGATCGTAGACACGCTGATCAGTTCCGGAGCGCTCGACGTGATCGCCGTCGACTCGGTGGCCGCGCTGGTGCCGCGGGCGGAGCTTGAGGGCGCCGTGGGCGACACGCACGTGGGCCTGCAGGCGCGGCTGATGAGCCAGGCGATGCGCAAGCTCTCCGGCCATGCCGCCGATGCCGGCACCATTCTGATCTTCATCAACCAGATCCGCGAGANNAAGATCGGCGTGATGTTCGGCAACCCGGAGACAACACCTGGTGGCCGCGCGCTCAAGTTCTGGGCCTCGGTGCGGCTTGAGGTGCGCCGTCGCGAGAATCTCAAGGACGGGACGGACATCGTGGGCAGCAGAACGAGCGTGCGCGTCGTCAAGAACAAGGTGGCGCCGCCTTTCAAGAACGCGGAGTTCGATATCATCTTCGGCAGGGGGATCTCCCGGTTGGGCTGCGTGCTCGACGAGGGCGTCGAGCAGGAGATCGTCGAGAAGGCCGGCAGTTGGTACAGCTACGGGGAGGAGCGACTGGGGCAGGGCCGTGAGAATGCGGTCGAGTACCTCGAGGCGAACCCGGACCTGGCGCTTGAGATAGAGAACAGGATACGAGAGCGTGTCGGCCTGCCGCTGCTTGAGCGGCCGGTAGAAGCCGCGCAGGAAGAGACGCCGGCCGAGGATGCACAGGAGTGATGTCATCGTGCGAACACCACAGATCCGAGGGAGGCAGGAGGCTGAAGGAGGATCGTGATGTCTGACCGGCGGGCGCACCATCCGCAGTACGCGGAGGCGAAGTCAGCGGCCATCCGGCTGCTGGCACAGAAGGCGCGCACGCGGGCTTACCTCACGCAGCGATTGCGGCGGAAGGAGCTTGATGCTGAGGCCGTCGATGAGGCTCTCAGCGATCTGCAGCGGGCGGGTTACGTTGATGACGAGCAATATGCCCGCGATAGAGTGGACGCGCTCCTTCGACAATCAAAGAGAGGCGCACAGGCACTCATACACACGCTGACACAGGAGGGGGCGGACCGGGACCTCGCCGAGCGGATCGTCGCAGAGGCTCTGAGCGAGCATGAACCGGCTGACTGGGCGCTGGAGGCCGCCGGCGAACGGGCTGACCGCCTTCGCGGCCTTCCGCCCGAGACGGCGCGCCGCCGGCTCTACGGCTACCTCAAGCGGAGGGGCTTTGGGGACGCGGAGATAATGCGCGCCGTAGATGAGGTACTTCCTGAACTCGATGAGTAGCAGGCAATAACGCCGTACCACCACAACGGAGGTGTGAATCCGATATGCATACATGGTTACTCCCGGTCGTCGTGGCAATAGCCGCGGCCGCCATCGCCTATCTCGTTTACAGCAACAAACTCAACGCCGCGCAGGCCAAGATTGCGGAGGATCGCAGCGAGGCCGAGCGACTCAAGCAGAATGCGGTTGAAGAGATCGAGGCCGAGCGCCGCGAACTGAAGCTCGCCGCCAAGGAGGAGGCGCTGAAGCTTCGCGAACAAGTCGAGAGCGAACTCAAGTCGCAGCGCGACGAGCTTGACAAGACCAAGCGCCGACTTGAGGAGCGCGAGGACCGCATCGAACGCCTCGGCACCGAGATGGACAACCGCGCCCGTAATCTGCGCACCCGCGAGCAGGAGATCGAGGTCCACGCGGAGCAGGCGCGCCAACTGGTGGAAGAGCAGGAGCGCGAGCTGCAGAGGGTGTCCGGCCTGACCCGACAGCAGGCAAAGGAGACGCTGCTGGCCGAGGTCGAGCAGGAGATCACTCAGGACGCCAACCAGCTCGTGCGACAGAAGATCGCCAAAGCTGAGGAGGAGGCCGACCGGAAGGCGAACGAGATCATCGCGTGGGCGATCCAGCGCTGCGCGGTCGATCATACCGCCGAAAGCACTGTCTCGGTCGTGCCGCTACCCAGCGACGACATGAAGGGCCGCATCATCGGCCGCGAGGGCCGCAACATCCGCGCCTTCGAGCAGGCGACCGGCGTGGACCTGATTGTGGACGACACCCCCGAGGCCGTCGTGCTCTCGGGCTTCGACCCGGTCCGCCGCGAGGTCGCGCGCATGTCACTTGAATCGCTCATCTCCGACGGGCGCATACACCCCGGGCGCATCGAAGAGTCGGTCGCCAGGGCGCGCGAGGAGATCGAGGAGAAGATGAAGATCGCCGGCGAGCAGGCGACCTTCGAGACCGGCGTCTCGGGCCTGCATCCGGAACTGGTCAGGCTGCTGGGCAAGCTCCACTTCCGCACCAGCTACGGGCAGAACGTGCTGAAGCACTCCATCGAGGTCGCACACCTCGTTGGTGCGATGGCCGGTGAGTGCGGGGCGCGTGTGGCAATCGCCCGCCGCGCGGGGCTCCTGCATGATATCGGCAAGGCCGTGGACTTCGAGCGCGACGGCTCTCATGCCCTGATCGGCATGGAGATCTGCCGCAGCCGCCAGGAGCCTGAGGCCGTGGTTCATGCGGTCGCAGCTCACCATGAGGAGATCCCGATGGAGAGCATCGAGGCATTCCTCGTGCAGGCGGCCGACGCCATCTCCGCCGCCCGTCCGGGCGCGCGCCGCGAGACGCTCGAGTCCTACCTCAAGCGCCTTGAGGGCCTCGAGGGTATCGCAAAGAGCTTCACCGGTGTGGATAAGTGCTACGCGATCCAGGCGGGCCGTGAACTGCGCGTGATGGTCAAGCCCGACCAGGTGGATGACCAGACCGCGCATAAGCTCGCCAAGCAGATGGCTGAGCGCATCCAGAGCGAGATGGAGTATCCGGGGCAGATCCGCGTCACGGTCATCCGCGAGAAGCGCGCGGTCGAGTACGCGCAGTAGGAGGGGCCGCGTCGCCTGACCGGCCCGAAAACGGACATAGTCCGGTGCGGCCTGAGCCGCGCCAATGAGAGCCTGACCCAACAATGGTCATAATTCACGTAGGCGACGTGGTGGGCAAGCCAGGCCGCAGAGCCATCTCACGTCTGCTGCCGGGCCTCGTCAAAGAGCATCAACCGGCGCTGGTGATTGTCAACGGCGAGAACGTCGCCGGAGGCAGCGGGATCACCATCTCCACCGCCGAGGAGCTCTTCGCTGCCGGGGCCGATGTCATTACCACCGGCAACCACGTCTGGACGCAGCGCGAGGCCGAGAAGTTGATCGCGAAGGACTCGCGTGTGCTCCGGCCGGCGAACTACCCGCCCGGCACTCCCGGCAGCGGCGCGGGCGTATTCCCGGTGCGTTCGGGTGCCGGTAAGGTCGGTGTGGTCTGTATGCTCGGGCGAGTCTTCATGCGCGAGCTCGACTGCCCCTTCCGCGGCATGGATGAGATCATCGAGTGGATGCGCCACGAGACGTCCATCATCGTGGTGGACTTGCATGCCGAGGCTACGTCGGAGAAGAACGCGTTTTCCCGTTACCTCGATGGCCGAGTCAGTGCGGTGCTGGGAACTCACACGCATGTCCAGACGGCCGACGAGCGCATCCTGCCCGGCGGCACGGCGCATATCACGGACGTGGGGATGACGGGGGCGACAGAATCGATTATCGGCGTGGAGATTGAGCCGGTGCTCAAGCGTTTCGTGACGCAGATGCCCGCGCGCTTCGACCCACCGAAATCAGGGCCGGTAGTGCTCTGCGGCGCCGTGCTTGAGGTTGACCCCGAGAGCGGGCGCACATGGCAGATCAAGCGCATCAACGAGGAGCTTTAGCCGAGGCAATCGTGCTGATTGTCACAAAGTTTCCCCGAGACCTTGCCTTTGCGGCACTTTCCGGGTAGTATGTCGCTGCAGCAACCGGCTGGCACTCGCAAAAAACGCATCACATAGCGCCGATGAAAACATTGCAGCAGCACAGTGGCAAGGGGGCTATCCAATCGTGGATGTCCTGCGCGTAAGCTCGAGTTCGGACCCGAACAAGGTTGCCGGAGCACTCGCTGGCACGATTCGCGAACATAGTGAGGCCGAAATGCAGACGGTTGGCGCGGGCGCGCTGAACCAGGCCATCAAGGCCATCGCCATCTCCCGCGGCTTCCTTGCGCCCAGTGGCATGGACATCGTCTGCTGGCCCAGCTTCGTGGACATTGAGATCAACGGCAATGAGCGGACGGCCATCAGACTCTCAGTTCGCCTCCGCTAGTTGCGAGCCCGCATGAGCCCGGAAGATGACCGCCACGCACCCGTACGCAGTACGCGGGTGCGTTCTGCACGTACGCACATCGCCAATCATCAGCAGAGGTGAGCTGCATGACCACAGTCACGGCAGGCGTACTTGGCCTCGGCAGCATGGGCACAGGCTGGCACTGCCAGCAGCTTCAGCGTGTTGAGGGCTTCGATCTCATCGCGGGCTCCGACCCATCCGCCGAGCGCAGGCAGAAGGCGGCCGAGGAGTTCGGCATCCAGACACACGCCGACTATGAGGAGATGCTCGCACGAGAGGACCTCGACCTCGTCGTTGTCGCCACCCCGTCCGCCATGCACCGCGATCATGTGGTCATGGCGCTCCAGGCGGGCAAGCACTGCGTCTGCGAGAAGCCGCTGTGCATGGACCTCGCCGAGTGCGACGAGATCATTGCGACAGCCGAGCGCAGCGGGAAGATGATGTCGGCGTATCAGAACCGGCGCTGGGATGCCGACCAGCTTGGCGCCCTCGACACTGTTCGCAGCGGCGTGCTGGGCGAGATCTTCTTTACCAAGCAGATCTCGATGAGCTTCTCCCCTATCATGCGGACCTACGGCGTGGCGGAGTTCCGGCCGCAGTGGCGCGCGGAGAAGGCCTACGGTGGCGGCCTGCTCTACGACTTCGGCCCCCACCGCATTGACCAACTCCTACAGCTACTCGACTACCCGGAGGTGCGGGATGTCTACTGCGACCTGCAGGGCCGCATCTGGACCGACGAGGTTGACGATTGTTGCCTCGTGGTCATCCGGTTCGCGAACGGTATCACCTCACAGGTTGAGACGACTACAGTCGCGCGCCTCGGTATCGGCGGCACCCTGATTGTCGGCCGCGACGGCTCCTATCGCAACGGAACAATCGCCACAGGCGCACCGAAAGAGCTTGTAGAGTCGCCGGCGAAGGAATATGAGACTGACTGGGATGCCTACTATCGCAACATCCACGCCCACCTGACCGATGGCGCGGAGCTTGCGGTGCCGCTGTGGCAGACGCGGGCGATGATCGCGATCATAGATGCGGCGTTGCGGAGCGCCGCATCCGGTGAGGTGGTGCCGTCATAGCGCGGGCCGGGACGCTTGAGACAACCGTAGAAACGTGAAGGTGAAGGTCTCCTGAGCGCGAAGTAGCCGCCGACGGTAGTGACCATGGCACAGGAGGGAAACCCGATGAGACGTGGCTTCACGTTGATCGAACTGCTGGTGGTCATAGCGATCATCGCCATCCTGGCGGCGATCCTCTTCCCGGTCTTCGCGCGCGCCCGTGAAAAGGCACGACAAAGCTCGTGTCTCTCCAACGTCAGGCAGCTCTCCACCGCCATCCTCATGTACGTTCAGGACTACGATGAACGCTTCCCCGGCCATCGCTGCTGTGTCCGCAGCGGCTTCGGCTACTGGTATCAACTCATCGAGCCGTACACCAAGAATGCGGGCATCTTCACTTGTCCCAGCGATCCGGCGACTTCCCTGGGCTATGGCTACAACGGAGCGGGCACCACCGCCGATAACGCCCTCGGCTGGCGCTACGCCACCTCCTCGGGCGTCGCTCCGAACCAGTGGGCGCCCCTGATCGGGAAGGTCAGGCAGCCATCGCTAATGATCATGATCGCCGACCAGGCGGGCAACTCCACCGGAGATATGAGCGCCCGCACCGGAAGCTACACGGTCGCCCCACGGCACAACGAGGGCTGCAACGTCGGCCATGTGGACGGGCATGCGAAGTGGTACAAGGCTTCGGTCCTGATGTCGAACCTCACCGACTGGTGGCAGCCAAGCGCACATCCCGAACTCAAGTCGGTCTACCAGCACTGGGTGCGCGATCCCGAGAGTGGGACCGGCAAGTAACGAGGTTCTGGACGACTGCGGCGTAGGTACAGCCGCCGGAGCTGCCGGCGGCTGTGCTCTTTCTGTGTGGTGGCTTAAGTTTTCATGGACACCGCCGAGGGTATCAGTGTACAATGGAGGTGGACGGGTTGAGTGCGGGATCGCCCGTTTGGCTCAGTGACCAGTCGTTTGCCGACATCTGCTTAATCTGATAGAATCATAGAGGTCTGATCCTATGCCGGAGGTAGTCGTAGTGGGCGGCAACGGACAGGAAGTGCTCGATACATTCGAGGCCGAGCTCGAGGATCTCATTCAGTCATGCCGACATCCGGCTGAGAAGCGGATCCGGTACGGGAACCTGCGCAGCGAGATCTCCAGAGGATCTGACGAGGGTGAGGCGGCCAACGCGGCGGTGGTCTATGAGACGCCCGGCGGCTCCACCACGCAGATCAATATTGTCTATGATGAGGGCGCGCGGACCTTCAGCTACCTGAGCGATGACCTCGGGGAGACGCTGACCTCCACCGATCCACGGGAAGTGCTCGACATGGTCAGGCGACATGCCGAGACCATCCCGGACAAGCGCCTGCAGGCTCTCAAGGGCACGATAGACATCTGGATGTCTGAAGGCAAGTCGCGTCGCGAGATGTTCAGCGAAATGAACAAGCTGTTGCAGAATGAGTTCCTTGGCGGCCGAATCACGAACGACGAGCTCAAGGCGGGCATCCAGCACATCGTCCGCGAGTTCAGCCGCGACAGCCGCTGACTGCACAGCCAGCACTCTTTGTCTCGCCCGCCCGATTCGCTAACGGGCGGGCGTTGTCATGTACGGCTTCATGCAATCGGGCGCATGCGAGGAGGACCCGGGCGGTGCGGCGGGGAATGGGCAACCTACTGTGCAGACAACGCGCGGGCGGAATTTCGCGCGTGCCGAAAACTGACGAAGAGAGGGTAGAAAATGGGCAATACATTCGAACTGGTGGCGCCGGAGACCACGCCGCCCCTCGATGAGGGATTCCGACCCGCCGTTCTGGCGAACCACGCCTATCTCAAGGCAGTTGAAGAGTCCGGTGACGGTGTTGACGTGAAGATCGCCCTTACGCGCGGCGACGGCTCCGTCTCAGGCTACCCCACGAAGATGTATGCTCCCGACTCCGCCAGCGCAGGCGCGAATCTCATGTACGCCGAGCGTCTTGTGAAGTTCCTCCTGTGGCAGCGCGGCGGCTACAAGGTGACCATCGCGGGGCAGGATCAGGTCGCCGAGCACATCAAGCAGGTCTACGCCCCCGACGGCGAGCGCGCCTTCGACTACAAGTTCATGGGCGGCGTCTACGAGAAAAAGTTCGAGGTAGAGGGCGTCGCGCTTGAGGACTGCCCCGAGGAGCAGGATACGACACAGCCGCTTGGCCGCCACCTTGCGGGCTGCCGCGTCGGTTTTGACCTCGGCGCCTCCAACCGGAAGACCTCCGCGGTCATCGACGGCGAGTCCGTCTGGGAGGAAGAGGTCCCGTGGGACCCGAAGAACCAGGAGGACTGGAAGTATCACTACGAGGGCATCAAGCACTCGATCTCGCGCGCGATGGAGCATCTGCCCAGCACCGATGCGATCGGCGGCTCCTCGGCCGGCGTGTGGATCAACTCGCGGGCACTGGTGGCATCGCTGTTCCGCTCGATCCCCGAGGATGACTTCGAGGAGCACATCAAGGACATCATGCTCGACATCGGCGAGGAGTTCGGTGTGCCGATCGTCGTGGTGAATGATGGCGAAGTCACCGCGCTCGCAGGCTCGATGTCGCTCGAGGAGAACGGCGTGCTCGGAGTGGCGATGGGCTCGTCCGAGGCCGTCGGCTACGTGACAATGGACGGGAACATCACCGGCTGGCTCAACGAGCTTGCGTTCGCGCCGGTGGACTACCAGGAGGACGCGCCCGAGGACGAGTGGTCAGGCGACAGGGGCGTGGGCGCGCTCTACTTCTCGCAGCAGGCGGTCGGCCGACTGGCACCGAAGGCCGGGATCGAGTTCGATGACGATCCGGATCTGCCGATCCTGCTCGAGCGGGTGCAGGAACTGCACCTCGAGGACGATGAGCGCGCACACAGCATCTTCGAGACGATGGGCGTCTACCTCGGCTACACCATCGCACACTACGCCGACTTCTACGACTTCAAGAACATGCTGATCCTCGGCGGCTGCACCTGCGGGAACGGTGGACCGACGATGCTCGAGACCGCGACCGACCTGCTCGAGCGCGAGTTCCCGGCACTGGCGGAGAAGATCGACCTGATGCTGCCGAGCGAGCGACTGCGCCGCGTCGGTCAGGCCATCGCCGCGGCGAGTCTCCCGGAGATCAATGGCGGAGGCTGCTGCTGAGAGTTGGACACACTGAACGGAGGGTTCACGATGATCAACCTGCGCAAAGAAAGCGCGGAGATATTTGTTCCTGACGGCGCTTCCATCGAAGACGCGATGAACAGAGTCACGCACGTCGGCATCGGCGCACATCAGGACGACCTCGAGATCATGGCCTACCACGGCATTCTCGAGTGCTTCGGACAGGCCGACAAGTGGTTCCTCGGCGTCACCTGCACGAATGGCGCCGGCAGCCCGCGCGATGGGCTCTATGGCGACTACACCGACGAGCAGATGATGCAGATCCGCCGCGTGGAGCAGAAGAAGGCCGCCGTGATCGGTGAGTACTCCGCGCAGCTTCTGCTCGACTACGCCTCAAGCGAGGTGCGCGATCCGCAGAACCCCGAACCGCTGGCGGATCTCGTGGACATCCTTACCGCCACAAAGCCGCAGTTCGTCTACACGCACAACTTCGCGGACAAGCACACCACGCACGTCGGCGTCGTCTGCCGCGTGGTGGAGGCCATTCGCGAACTCGACAGCGCCGACCGGCCGGAGAAGCTCTACGGCTGCGAGGTATGGCGCGATCTCGACTGGGTCATGGACAGCGACAAGGTGCAGTTCGACGTCGAGGGCCATGAGAACCTGGAGATGGCGCTGCTGGGCGTCTTCGACTCGCAGGACATCGGTGGCAAGCGGTATGACCTGGCGTCGCTGGGCCGGCGCCGAGCGCATGCCACGTACGCCGAATCGCACGGGGTTGACGTGACGACCTCGATGATCTTCGCGATGGACCTCACGCCGCTGATCGAGGACGACGATCTCGACCCGCGCGACCATGTGCAGGCGCACATAGACCGCTTCGCCGCCGAAGTGCGCGCGAACATGGACAACATTCTGCGGTAGAGATCGCACTGTGCCATTTCAGATACGTAGAGCGGGCGCCCACGCCCGCCTCACCAGCCGTACCGCATGGGGCGCGGGATTCTGACGAATCCCGCGCCCCTATCGGATAACCCCCACCTGATCCTCGGAGTTCAGACCACTGCCGCATCATGCACTCGGAAGCGTTCCACCGGGTGCTCACCGGCGATCTCCAGCCGGTAGTCCTCGCCCTTCATCTGAATGTGCCGGTTGATGACGTCCTGGCTCGGCACCGTGCCCGCGTTGACCGTCTCCTGATGCTTCTTGTAGCTCTCGGGCTTGTGGTCGGTCACGATCTCGGGGCCATCCGTGGTCCAGTCCACCTGCTCCGCGAGAACCTGGCGGACGTAGTCCACGTTCGACTCGAAGATCACCAGCGGCTCGGGCAGCGCGCTCGGCAGCACGCTCATCGGGTCCTTCGAGCCATGCTGCTTCATCATCTCCACCGCGTCATGGAGATGCCCGATCTCCATGTCCAGATGCTCCTCCCAGATGCCCTTGATCCGGGAGTCCGTCTCGCTCTCCATGCAGGAGTAGTACATGAAGCACTCGTTGTACTCGTGCAGGACCGCGCTCTCGAACCAGTCCATGCTGCCGTCAATGAGCGACTCGTAGTGCGACACGTGCTGCTCCTCGATCTGCGCGATCTCAGCGTAGAGACCGCGCCCAAGCATCTCCGTCGGGCGATTGCCGATGTTCATGTACAGGTTCATCGTCTGCTGCTCGGCGGCGACGATGGTCAGGATGTGCAGCTTGGTCAGGATGTCCGCTGTGTCCCCGTTGATCGGCTCGCGGATGGTGTCCTTCGGATGCTGATGCTCGCTGATCGTCGGCCTGCCCGGGATCACCTCGGTCAGGTCCATGCCCAGCACCTGCGACGCCTGCTTACCTTCGGTCATCTCGTAGAGGTTGGCGTAGCGATAGAGGTGATCGAAGTCCTCCAGCAGCGCGTAGTCGAGCGCGGCCTTCACGTGCTCGCTGGGTTCATCGCGAGCGAGACGGGCGGTGAGATCAACCGCGACCTGCTCGAAGCCCAGCGTGACCTCCAGATTGGTCTCATCGCCCGGTATGAGCCAGTTGACCATCTTCTGCTGCTGCTGCTCGATCCTGCGGCTCGCGGCGATCTTCTGCCGGATCTCCATGTCGTTGGTGTTGCGGGCGAGCTGGTGCTTGAAGATTGCCCCCTCGACCTCGATGCCATTCATCAGGATGACCCGCGTGCGGGTATACGGATGTACCTCATGCTTGTCATAGGGCTGGACGTTGACCTGCTCCCACGGCTTGATCTGCTGCTCGACAGGTGTGCCCTTCTCATCAAGCGGATTAAAGCCCATCTCAGTCTCCCCTTTCGAGGTATCGGACGCAGGGTGCCCGTCGCGCCCTGCTCTGGCACTTCCTGGATGCTGCCAGTGAGTCTAACAGAAGGCCATTAGGTCACTCCATCCGGGTTATTCACTGTCTCTGGGCGAAGGACACACCATTGATACGAGGAACATCAACGATACGGATGCGCGTATCTGCGAGAGCTTGTCTGTAATGAGGAGAGGCTTTTCGATGATGTCCCCCCACCGGCCTCTGGCCATTAGAATCGTCGCGCCCTCCACCGTAGCAGCGGGCGAGGAGTTTGCACTCGGCATCAAGGCGCTGTGCGAACCGTGGGAGGTGCCCGCACAGTGCTTCGAGCAGCGCCTCCCGGCGCTGGTATCGCGCTTCAACCACTCACCGCGCGGCATCCACTACATGGACAATGCGGCGGAGCGCTGGCAGGGGGTGCTCGAGGTTGAGGGGCCGGATGGGCCGTCGCAGATACAAATCAGCGGCCTTCCCGGCACGTTTGAGGGTGATGAAAGAGCCATCGGCCGCGTCGGTGGCTTCAGCTTCAGGCGCGCCGGCGTCCACACGATCCGGCTCCGAGACGCCGCCACCGGCATCGAGGGCGTCAGCAACCCGGTCATCGTAAGCGACGGGCCGCCGGCGGAACGACTCTGGTGGGGCGACCTGCACTCGCAGACGTTCTTCTCGGATGGCCTGCGCTGCCCGGAGGAGCTTTATCATTTCGCCCGCCATGAGGCGTTCCTCGACATCTTCGCCATGGCCGACCACTCCGAGAGCCTCACGGATCGGCAGTGGGAGTATTTCTGTGCCGTCACCAACGACAGCTACGATCCCGGCGCATTCGCGACGCTCATCGGCTTCGAATGGACGAACCACTGGCCGGGCCATCGCAACTGCTACTACCGCGGTGACAGCGGACCGATCGTGCGCCGTGGCGAGCGCAGCGTGGACGACCTGCAGCGCCTGTATGATGTCGCGCATGAACATGGCGCGCTGCTGATCCCCCACCATCCCGCAAACGTCACGATGGGCGTCGAGTGGGAGGCGGCGCACGATCCAGAGCACGAGCGACTGGTGGAGATCCACTCCATCTGGGGCAACTCCGAACGCTCGGAGGCGGCGGGGAATCCATTCCCGATACGCAGCGCGAAGGGCGAGCAGGCCGGGCGACATGTGACCGATGCCCTCAAGCTGGGCTATCGCCTCGGCTTTGTGGGAGGCGGCGACATCCACGACGGCCGTCCGGGAGACGAACTGCATAGCAGGCAAGCGCCGCCGCCAGATCACTACCACCTCCTGCATCGGCAGGGCATCATGGGCGTATGGGCACCGGAACTCACGCGCGAGGCGATCTTCGATGCGCTATGGAACCGCCGCTGCTTCGCGACGATGAACGTGCGCATGCCGATACGCTTTGGTGTCTGCGGGCGCTTCATGGGCGGCGAGGTCAACTGCGCCGACGAGCGTGCCATCGAGCTCTTCGCCGCGAGTGAAGTGCCGATCGCGCGCGCCACCATCGTCCGCAATGGAGAGGACTGGCGCACCATGGAGCCGGGTGAGCAGGTGGTGGACTGGAGGCTCGAGGACGCCGCCTCCCCCGCGCCCTCGTACTACTACGCCCGCGTCGAGCGAGCCGATGGCTGGCTGGCGTGGTCGAGTCCGGTCTGGGTGAATGGCTGATCGCTCAGAAGCGCAGGCCCCGCAGCTTCTCCGAGACGGTGCCGTCGGGCAGGACGTAGTTCGGCGAGACGTAGCCTTCCTGCTCGAAGCGGCGCTTGCGAACGCAGCCATTGCCGCCGTTCCAGCAGTAGTCCTCTATCCACTTGCGGTCGATCAGGCCCGCGTCGTAGGCTCGCTTCATGGCGGATGTCTCATCGTACCAGTGACACACGTTCTTTTGTTCGGGCATGGCAGTAGCTCCTCTGTCAGGCATGTGGTAGCGAATCTTCACCGTGCCCTGCCAGCCTCCTCCCGTGGTACAGAGGTTGCAGTCCTCTATTCGGCGAATGAATCCGTCCAGCACCCCAACCGCTATCTGACAGGATGATGGACAAGTGCCTGCAACTTCTCGTGAGCCTCGCCGCGACTACGATGTGGTGGTCGTCGGCGACCTTAATATAGACCTGATACTCTCCGGCCTGCCGAGACTGCCGCAGTTTGGCGAGGAGATACTTGCGCGTGATGTTGTGCGGCGAATCGGCGGTTCCGCCGCCAACTTCGCTGTATGCTGCGCGAGGCTGGGGCTACGCGTGGCGTTCGTCGCAAACGTCGGGTGTGATGACTTCGGCGACTTCCTCGTACGGCAATTGCAGCAGTGGGGCGTGGATGACGCGCACGTGGGGCGCGATCCAGAGCTTGCCACCGGCCTGACCGTGTCGCTGTCGGGCGATGTTGATCGCGCCTTCGTGACCTACGTGGGCACGATCGATTCGCTAACGGCCGAGGACGTGCCGCGCGAGCTTCTGTCGCGCTGCCGCCATCTTCACATCGCGAGCTACTTCCTGCAGACGCGCCTTCAGCCGGGCTGTCAGGAACTCGCTGAGGCGGCACACGAGGCGGGTGCGAGTGTCTCCCTCGATACGGGCTATGATCCCTCCGAAGAGTGGGACGGCGATCTGCTCGATCTGCTCCCGGTGGTGGACGTCTTCATGCCCAATGAAGTGGAGGCACAGCAGATTACTGCCACGGAGACCGTAGATGCGGCCTTCGCGGCTCTCTGTGGCATGACGCCGCTCGTGGTGGTGAAGACAGGCCCCGACGGTGCGCTGGCATCAGGCGATGGTGAGACGGTGCAGGTGCCGGCCTTCCCCACCGACGTGATGGATACCACCTGTTGCGGGGACGCCTTCGATGCCGGCTTCATCAGCGGTCTGCTGGCAGGGCGGCCGCTGCGCGAGTCCGTCGCGTTGGGCAACGCCTGCGGGGGGCTGATGGCGTCCGTTAAGGGCAACGAGGCGCAGGTGCTCGATTGTGCGGCGGTGGAGGCACTGGTCGCGGGGGCCTGCGCCACTCTGGAGGGCCAGGCATGAGCAGCCGTCGCCCACGACCACGATCCCCTCGAGCAGGTTCGGTGGTCAACACCGCCCTCGCCTTCGCCATCACTTCACTGCTGCTGGCGTGGCTGGCATTCCACTCACTCTTCGGGCCCCAGGCAGGCACGGCGCACCGCACGACCTTCGCAGTTGCGTCAATAGTGGCCGCGGGCGTAGTCTTCGCGGTGTCGCTGGGCGTGGTGCTACAGGCCCTCAGATGGCACCGACGGCTCGTGACGCATCTGCGGCCGGGCGAGGAGATCGCGGGCTCCTACTCCGCGGAACTGCTCGCTCCCGGATCGAACGGGCGGAATCTGGCCGAGCGTATCGGTATGACCCTGACAAACCAGCGGCTCCTGCTGCACCGTCCCGAGCGCAACCCGCATCCAGCTATTGAGTTCGAGCATGATGAAATCGCGGACGCGCGCGAGCTAGGCCCCGCAGCGTGTCCCGGTCTGCGGCGCTGCATTCTTCACGAACTTGCCCTGGCAGATGCAGAGACGCTGCTGATCAGGATGAGTGCCGCCACCGCTCTGGATTTCGCGGGACCCCGGCAGCAGTACCTCGAGGCGCGACCGCGTGAGATGCGGGCGCTGATTCTGGAGACCGCCGGCCCGACGCCCTCGCGCCCCGCGCAGTCTCTCGACTCGATGCTTGTTGACGGCGAGCCGACGGTGTGCCTGCTGGAGCTTGATGAGAACTACCTGAGGGTGCTCAACGAACGCAAGGCGCCAATGGATGACCTCTACTACTACTTCCACTGGGAGCACATGTCGGTGGGTGAGCCGCAGCCGATGATGCTCGGCGGTTTCCCGGAGAGCTGGCAGTGCCTTCGGCTGCAGTTCCACGACACAAGCTCGCTCGTGGTGTGCACGGCGGCTGCCGCTATCGAACGCCTGCGCAACAAGGCGCTTGACGCGGGCGCCGCTCCACTCGTCTCGCCGCGCGCAGCCGGCACTTCAGACTGAGGCGTCCTGCGCCTCCTCCGACAGCCGCATCACCGCCGTGGTCTCCTTCGCGTTATGCGGCATGCGCAGGACCTCGATCTCGCCGTAGCACCGTTCCAGCACCGCAAGCGCCTCCCGGACATGGCGGCTGCGCTGGCGGGTGGTGAACTTGATCGTCATGACCGCGACTGCGCCGTGCTGCAGCAGGGGCGCCATCTCACACATCAGCTCGGCCGAACGCTGCGGCTCCATGTTCATGTCGTTCACCAGCAGATCGAAGTGCCCAATCTGCGCGGGATCAAGCTCCTCCGTCCGGCAGTGCAGATGCGTCACGTTCGGCAGGCTCTCGACGCGCTCATCGAGGTCACCGGGATCCACCGCGACCACCTCGGCGGCATGCTCGGCCAGTACGCGCGTCCAGCCACCGGGCGCCGCCCCAAGGTCGAGCGCGCGGGCTCCCTCCGGCAGCTCAAGCTCAAACTGCCTGATCGCCTCGCGCAACTTAAGCTCCGCCCGGGAGATTGGCCGTCCGCCAGGCGCCCACAGGCGCATGCGCCGCAGCTCTTTCCGAAGCAGATGCTCGGCAGGGTTCATCCCCATGTAGCAGAGGTCCTGGAAGATCTCGACGGAGCAAACCTGCTCGGGGGTCTCCAAATCCACCGGCGGCTTCCCGCCCTCAACGAAGGCGTCTGCGACGGCCATCACCACATCGTGCGAGGAGAAGTGATGGTCGCCCCGGCGATCCACCGCGACCATGAAACTCCGCTCAGTGTCGGCCGCCCCAAGCCGTGCCGCCGCCTGCTGCATCCGCTCCAGCCACTCCCGTCCCGGGCCGATCGGCATTCGCATCTGCACCGGTGTCACGTGCGCAATTGTCCACGTTTTGGTGTCGCTTATCCTGCGCAGCGCCTCGCCGGCATCTTCATCGAATTGCACGATGATATTGCCGCCAATGTAGAGAGATTCGACGGTGGCTCCGGGCAGCATCCGCCGCAGTTCCTGCCGCGCCTCCCGCTCCCAGCCGCGGGGGCAGGTGACCAGCAGCGTGCTTCGCTTCAGCATCTCGACGTGCAGATCAGTCATAGGTGGTATCTTCGCTTCGCAGAGCGCCTGCACCTGTGCGCCGGAGCTTCTCCAAGCGGTCCTGTCAAGGAAGGCAGCGGGCCGCGGCGAATGACTCAGTACCGGGGAAAAAGACCGTTCGGCTGGAGGTCCATCCAATGACCAGAGTCCCCCCCACCGTGGAATGGAGCAGCGAGGACGGCGGCGTAGTGCGAATGATCGACCAGACGCGCCTGCCTGAGCAGTTGCTGATGCTCGACTGCCAGGACGTTGAGTGCGTGGCCCAGGCGATAGAGCGCCTGAGCGTGCGTGGAGCGCCGGCGATCGGTTGCGCCGCGGCACTGGGCATGGCTCTCGCGGCCCATCGTTCCGACGCGACGGACACCGCTTCATTACGTGGCGATCTCGCTGCGGCGCGTGACAGATTGGCGGCCACGCGGCCGACCGCCGTCAACCTCTTCTGGGCGCTGGGTGAGATGGACAGGGTCCTCGATCAATATCGCGAGGCCGAGATCGCGCAGGTCCGCGAGGCGCTGCTGGCTCGCGCGGAGGAGATCGTGCAGGATGACCTGCAGCGCTGCATGGCGATCGGGCGTAACGCGCTCGACCTTATCCCGCAGGGGGCGAACATCCTCACCCACTGCAATGCGGGCGCCCTCGCCACCGCCGGCTACGGCACAGCGCTTGGCGTGATACGTGCGGCACACGAGGCGGGCCGCGAGATCCACGTCTGGGTGGACGAGACCCGCCCGCTGCTGCAAGGAGCGCGGCTGACGGCATGGGAGCTATGTGCGGAAGGCATTCCCGCCACTCTCATCACGGACAATATGGCGGGCTACGTCATGGGGCAGGGGCGAGTGGACTGCGTGGTCGTCGGCTCCGACCGCATCGCGGCCAATGGCGACGTGGCGAACAAGATCGGCACCTACACCGTCGCGGTCCTCGCAGGGCGGCATGACATCCCGCTCTACGTCGCCGCACCGGTCTCAACCATTGATTACGACCTCGCCTCCGGCGACCTCATCCCTATTGAGGAACGCGATCACGCCGAGGTATCCATGCTCGCCCACCGGGTGGAGACGGCGGTCTGCCCGGACGTGGCGATCTATAATCCGGCATTCGACGTGACGCCCAGTGATCTTGTCAGCGCAATCATCACGGAAAAGGGGGTGGCGGTGGCGCCGTACGCCGAGTCGCTCGCGGCAATGCGCGATTGATTCTTCAGCAGAAGGAGGAGTCGTCGCAGCACCTGGATAATTTACCAAGTGGTGTTCATGTTCAGTGACCTGTCGCGCCTTGACATCGAGAACGGACCCAGTCCGCGCCGCGGGCGTATGACGAGCGTAGTGAGCACCCACGGGAGGGGTAGAGATGGCTCACCAGGAGGAGTCCCAGCAGCGCAAGATATCGCGCATGCGGATGCAGGAGGCCCAAAAGCTGTATGAGGGCCGCCACCCTGAGCAGGGCGTCGAGGCGATGAAAAACGTCCTCGAGATCGACCCCGGGTTCATTGAGTGCCATCAGTGGTTGGCCGACCACTACGAGCGGATCGGCCAGACCCGCCACGCGGTGACGCAGTACGAGGAGATGCTTCGTCTCGATCCGGAGAACCCTGCGACGTGGGAGGGTCTCAGGCGGGTAGACCCCATCACCGCTGAGAAGCTGGAGAGACTGCGAAATGCCCCGCCCGATCCATTCGTCGGCGGAGCCAACGTGGATGTCTCCGACCTCGATGACTTCGAGGAGGCCGAGGGCGAGGAGGAGCTGACGGCTCCTGCGGTCGGCCCGGCAGCCACTCCGGTCACTGCCCCGGCGGACGATGTCTTCCTCGATGACGATGACGACGAGGATGAGGCCGGCGTCGGCTATGAGGCGATGCCGTGGGCGCACGAGCAGGACGCCGAGTACCGCGATCAGCTTGAGCAGAACCGCGGCTTCTGCGACGTGCTCGACGGCTTCTCCCTGTTCTGGGAAGACCCCCAGGGATGGTCGCATCTGATCGCTGAGACCCGCGCGCCGATGGACGCCGGATGGCCGCGACTCGATGAGCTTGCCCCCGCCGCCTCCGCTGACCTGCACGCGAAACCACCCACGATCATGGTCGAGCCCGACCATACCCGCACTCCGGTCGCCCTGCCAATGCACAACCCCACGGTGGTCATCGGCGAGACGCTCCAGCATGCGCTCAACGACCAGGAGACGCTGTTTGCGCTCGGTGTGGCGATCCACCAGTTGCTGGCCGACACATCGAGGATCATCTGGGCGGCGCAGCAGGTTGCGGAGCGGGAGCTTGACTGCGAACTGCGCCAGCGTGTCATCCGACACGCATCCGACTTCACCATGGGCTGGGACCAGTCCATGCCGCGCGAAGAGGTGACGCGCCTCAAGAAGCTCTGTCATGCCTGGGAGTTGCGCTCGGTGCTCTCGGCCGACCGTGCGGGCCTGATCGCCTGCGGGCACGGCGAATCGGCCTGCCGCGCCATCGCGGCCATGGTATCGGACAAGGGCGAAGGCTCAATCATCTCCGTGCAGAAGTATCTCGACCGCTTCAAGGATGTGCCACCCGCGGAGCTTGCCGCCATCCCGGTCAGCCACGATCCGTGGACCGATCAGCAGTATGCGGCGTACCGCATCATGATGCTGCGATGGTGGGCGAAGACCGACGAGTACAAGAAGATCGCCCACGCTTAGGGCGACTGGAAGATTGCGGGGAGAGGGGCCGAACGAGTGTCGCTGCGGTGGCAGCACACGAAGTCGGCCCCTTCTTTGTGTCAGCAGGCGCCAGTGAGCCAGCGCTTCAGGCCTCCTGGCTCAGCACCTCATCAAGTGCGGCGCGCGCCGCCTTCAGTTCTGTCTCGAACTCCTGGACGATCGGAGCGGCGGGGGGCGCCGCCTGTTGCGTCTGCGGCGGACAGGTGATCTCCAGCCGCGCGACATCGAGCAGGTCCTCTATGCGCTCCATCTGCGTCAGACACAGTTGCTGGGTCTCACGGTTTCGCGCCATCAGCGAGTCGAGACGCTTCTGCGCCTCCCGGGCGGATTGAAGCTCCTCCGGCGCTCCCGGCATGTGCGTCCCTGGCGGCAGATCCTCCGGCACCACGAAACTGCCCATCTCCCGCCGCACCTCACGCGAGGCGCGGCGCAGCTCCAGCACCCGCCGGCACAGTTCGGACGCCTCTGTCGCAAGCTGCGGCGCCTGCCAGCGCACGTCGTCGAAGACGCCACCCACGCGCGCAGCCTCTTTGCGCACCGCCACCGACTTGCGCTTGATGCGCCGCACCTGCCCCTTGATCTCCCGCGAGGTCGGGCGCTCGGTCTCATGCGCCGGCATGATCCAGCGGCGCAATGCAGCGTAGACGCCGATGCCCACCGCACCCCCGGCCAGCGGCGGGAGCAGCGAACTGACGGACGGAGGGAGACTGAGCCGGCTCAGGCCAAGGCCGGCCACTGCCGCGAGCACAAGTCCCGCGAGGATCGCCGTCACCGCGGTGCCGGCATGGCTGCGCTGCTGCTTCGGCTGAGGACGCGTATCGGGGCGCGCGATCCCGCGACGGCTGCGTTCGTCCTCATCATCATCCCAGTCCTTCTCATAGTAGGTGTACTCATCGTCGGCGATGCGGGAGCGGATGGCGCGATAGATGAGGAATCCAGCGATGATCCATCCGTACAGCAGTAGGCCACCGGCGCCTGCGACCGCAGTGCCGATAGCCGTTAGCAGCAGGGTGATCAGGCTGACCACTCCCGCCGCGATGGCACCGCCAGCAATCACCGCGGCCACGGCGGCGGCGAGTGTCAGCGGACGGTGGCCGCCGCCGATGCGCAGGTCTGATTGACCCCATCTGTGCCCTCGCCTGTGTCCCATAATACGCCGTCTCCGAACGACTTCGCGTTCAGAGCAGGCTCCGTCCCTCCATCCAGCGGGGAATCGGCTCGCCGAGCAGTTCGAGCACGGTCGGCGCGATGTCCATCAGGTGCGCGCCGCCCGATAGATCAAGCTGCTTCGCGCCCGGCACTCGCCCGGCGATCATCCCGTGATAATCATGCACCGAGTCATCGGGGCCGATCTCGGTGTCGAAGGTGTGTAGCGCTTCGTTTCCGACGTCCTGCGCTACTCGCCAGTTCAGGTCGTCGAGGTAGATCATCAGGTCCGGCGCTTCCTTCACATGCGGCCCGGAGTATGTCTCCTCCGGCCGCAGAACGCGGTTCGCCATCACCCGGCCCCGGTCATCGGCAATGCCCTCGATGCGCGCGATCAGGTCCTCGCGGACTTCGTCATATCGCTCCTGCGGGACGATGCCCTCCGGTTCCCGCCCTTCGACATTGATGAATACATGGCCGTAGTAGCCGCCCCACGCCCACGCGGTTGTCCGGTCCCACGCCACCATCTCGGGGGTGAAGCGCGTCCGTTCGCGGATCGGCTGATTGAGACACAGCAGGCCCTGCTCGATCAGCCAGTCGTTCATGGCGAAGGAGCCCTGCATCGCCTTACCGCCATGGTCGCTTACCACGAGGACCGCGGCATTGTCGCCGGCCAGCCTGATGAACTCGCCGAGTTGCTCGTCAAGGTGCAGGTAATAATCATACATTGCGCTCTCGAAGCGATTCCCGGCTTCATACTTCGGGTGGGCGGGGTCGCAGTACTTCCAGAACCCGTGGCCGAGCCGGTCCGGGCCCATCTCGACCATCATGAAGAAGTCCCACTCCTCCACCTGCATGAGCGCCTTCGAGACCTTGAAGCGCTTGTCGGTCATGCGGTAGATCTCATCGAGCAACCATTGCTTGTCACCGGTGCGGTAGCCATCCACGTCTATCATGTAGCCGTCGGCGATGGTATCAAGCTGCGCTCCGAGGCCGTCGGGGTAGGTGTATCGGCAGGTGGTATCGGGCGTGAGAAACGACGAGACGAGGATGCCGTTGACCGGTTTGACCGGGTAGGTCTGCGGGACGTTGATCATGCAGGTGCGGCGGCCAGCGAGGCCGAGCAGGTCCCACACGCGCGGGTGCTTGACCGCCGAGGCGTTGGCGATCCATCCGTCATACGAACCGGGCTTGCGGTTGCGGAAGCCGTAGAAGCCGAGTTGTCCGGGATTGAGCGAGGACATCATGCAGGTCCAGGCGGGGACGGTGATGGGCGGGTCGCAACTGCGCAGGCGACCGGCCACGCCTCCATCCACGAGGGACTTGAGGTTCGGCATATCGCTGAGCCACTGGTCGAGCACAAGCTGTGGAGGTGCGCAGTCCCAGCCTATGATGACAACGCGCTGAGCCGCAGACATCGCGCAGGTGCGTCCTTTCGGCGGATCCGGTCTGAATGTGGCGGAGTGCGAAGTATAACCGACGCCGCCGGAGGAGGCAACGCGGGGCGAGAGGGCGCGGCGTTCAGCAGTTCGGGGACGGGCATGGAAGACCGCAGGTGGGCCATGGGAGGCAATAAGAAGAGCCGCAGAGGCCCCGCATCATCGGTCACCCCACGCAGTGAGCGGAGGTGCAATAAGCCCTTCAGCCCACTTGGTGAGACTTGGAATTATCTCGTCTGGAGCCATAGCCTCGTGGCCCCGCAGAGCGCCCAGCAGTTCGCCGATGGTAAGAAGTGGTTGGTCCTCCTCATTGATCAATACGGAGTCGCGGCCAATGGGAGTATCGGTATCTCGACCATCTTCCGCGCCGGGTCTCCACCACCGAAGCTCTCGACACTGCGTAGTCACTTCATCCGCACGATTGTAGGCGATTCCGTTCTCCACACAGAAGTGCTCGATGTCTTCGCACCGGCCCAGATCCAGTGCACGGCAGTCCGCAACGAGTACATCTCCGCTCCAGTCGCCCACGTGGACCGGCCAGCCCCGTTCTCGCAATAACGCCGCCAGAGCCTCCTGCGTCTGCACCTCCGCAGTGTAGAACCACCAAGTCCCGCCGTTGTCTGTTGCCACTGCCCAGTTCACTCTCTCAGTCGTAGGTTGTCTTGCCGGTGCGACAGGCCATGGGTGCCGAGCGTTGATGAGCACCGACAGGATTGGATCTATTCAAAGCTCCACTGCGCGGGACCAACGTGCGTTACGCGAGAGGCATTGCGCCGCTTGAGCGAGTCGAGTGCCTTGCGGACCACGTGCTGCCACTCAGGCTGATCATGTCCATTCCGGCAGTTCTCTCGGCACAGAAACGTGTCATCGCACAAGTCGGGATGCCGGCGCCTGACGGCGCGATAGACATCGTGCAGAGAGTACGTTCCGGTCCCCAGCATCGCGAACTCATCAGCCTTCAGAGTTGAGTAGAGTTCCGAAACATCGGGGCGAGCCATGGCGGTCCCTCCGGTAACTGCCCGCGAATGACGAGAAGTGGTCTTCAGATGATTCGCCCGATTTTGCAGATAACCTCCCGCTGGCAGCGGCTTTGTGCTGCGGGACGGGGCGACACCTGCAGGGCTGAGATCAACCGTCCCTGAGTGCATCCTCCCGGAGTTTCCGGCACTGAGCGTAGTAGGGAACCCGGCGATCCAGTCCGAACTCCTCGGCGATCTGCGCCACGCTGAGACCCTCATCCTGACTGGCGATCGAGAACGTCGCCTGTGACGAAGCATGCGCAGCGCGCGCGTGTCGGTTGCCGTCAGGAGGGGCCGGCCCGAAGGGCTGAGGGCCACGAACGTCGTGTGTGAGTGGGCCTCAGTCGCCTGACCGGTCGTTCTTGACGGCGTCACGCTTCCCAGGGTCCTTTGAAGATCGGACGCGATTAGCAGGCCGACGCATCCTGGCATCCCTCCAGCCTGTTGCGACGGGCCGGGCATGTACGCAGGTCCGCCCGTCCCTGCCGCGAAATCTACCCCGGTTGTACATGCCCACCGACGTTCCGCGAGAGGATGAGCCGCACGTGGACACAGATATCAAGCTGGTTGACATCGAGCCCGTCTTCACAGATGAGGTCTTCCGGACGCCACTGAAGTTCGGGACCGGCATCATTGAGGCTATCACGTCTTTGACGGTGAAGGCGACCGTGGAGAATCGCACCGGTCAGACGGCAGAGGGCCTCGGCAACATCCTGTTGAGCGACATCTGGGGCTACCCCTCCGCGGAGATGTCCCACGAGGATCGCGACGAGGCCATGCGCGAGGTCGCGAGGCGGTTCTGCGCGTTGCTGATGGAGAACGCGCGCTTCAGCCATCCGCTGGACCTCTACCTGCAGGCGAAGCCCGAACTCGGGCGCATCGCCGATGAGGTCAGCCGCGACATGAATGCCTCCACTCCGATGCCCCTGCTGGGGGCGCTCGTCTCCGCCTCGCCCTGCGATGCAGCGCTGCATGACGCCTTCGGCAATGTGAACGCTATCTGCAGCTACGACGGCTACGGGCCCGAGTTCTGCGAGCACGATCTATCCGTGTGGCTCGGCGAAGAGTTCGCCGGGAAATACGTGGCGAACTACGTGAAGCCGCACTATGAGCCCACGATGCCGATATTCCACCTCGTCGGCGGCGTGGACAAGCTGCGCCGCGAGGAGGTCACCGTAGACGATCCGGATGATGGCTACCCCGTCAGCCTCGAGGAGTGGATCGAGCGCGACGGCATCTTCTGCTTTAAGGTGAAGCTCTCCGGCAAGGACACTGACGCGGATGTTGCGCGGACGGTCGAGGTCGCCGAAGTCATCGATGAGAACCGCGCGAAGATGGGCGCCGCCCGCTTCTACCTCTCCACCGACTCCAACGAGCAGAACGAGTCGCCGGAGACGGTCATTGAGTACGCGGAGAAGCTTAAGGAAGCCTCGCCGATGGCGTATGAGGCGCTGCTGTATTTCGAGCAGCCTACCGAGCGCGATCTCGACGACCACCGCTTCGACATGAGCGCGGTCTCGAAGTACAAGCCGACGGTGGTGGACGAGGGCGTCAAGGACGTTGAGATGCTCAAGCTGGCGCGCGAACTCGGCTGGTCGGGCGTGGGGCTGAAGACCTGCAAAGGACATTCCTCCTCGTTACTATACGTGGCGTACGCCAACGAGCATGATATGGTGGTGACGGTGCAGGACCTGACGAACCCGGGGCTGTCGCTGGTTCACTCGGCGGGTCTTGCCGCGCGGATCAACACACTGATGGGCTTCGAGTACAACTCGCGGCAGTATCTCCCGTCGGCGGCCCCGGAGCTTCGGGAGAAGCACCCGGACCTCTTCACCGTGAAGGGCGGCATGGTGCGCACGGAGTCACTGTCGGCGACGGGGCTGGGCTATTGATTTCGCGCGCCGGTTGTGGGTATGCTTAAGGCAGACGCAGTGAGGAGGTGAGCGCCGTGGCAGTCGACTCGCATGACGAAAGACCGGACGACGATGACTGGACATGGGAGGACGACGACCGCGCTTACGACCAGATGCTTCCCGAACTGATGGAGAAGTACGAGGGAAAGCACGTAGCTATGTATCACGGAGAGATCGTCGGCGTCGCCGACAGCGCCCGGGAGGCAGCACGTAAGGCATTGCAGGCGCTCGGGCGCCCCGAACTGCTTCTTGTGGCGAAGGTCGGTGAGCCGCTGCCTGAGCCTTTGAACACAGACATTTTCATCGACGAGCCGCGTGAGGTAGTGATCAAGTGACGACGATAGCGTACCGGGGGGGCTCCGAGTGGCCCGCGTTTCCGGCGGTGAGAATACAGCTTAGCGGCGTTATCAGGTTGCAGGCGGTCACCACGTGGGGGAAGATCGATACGGGGGCGTCGCGGACCATCGTTCCGCTTCACCTACTTGAGCAAATCGGGGCCTACCGGCACCCTCGTCAGGTCGCCGGATGCAGGGGCTATGATGGGACAATTCGTGTGCTTCCAGTGTACGAGGTTGATCTGTCCATCGACGACCCTCGCTGGCCTGACGAAGTGGAGACTGCGTTCGCCTCTACGGTGGTTGTCGGTGTCAGTTGTGAGGGTCGCGCCTCAAGGGATGACACTGAAGTCCTCCTCGGCCGCGATGTTCTCGCGGCCTGGCATCTGCACCTCGACGGGCGAAACGGCCACTACACGGTTACGTGAGATGATCGCATGACGGGCACACCTCCAGCTTCACCTCTCCGCATCGCCGTCATCGGCTGCGGGGGGATCGCCAACCGCGAACACTATGCCGCCCTCGCCAGCTTCCCCGAGGTCGAGATCGTGGGCGCATGCGATCTCGACCCGCGGTGCCTGCATGATACCGCCGATCGCTGGGGCATCGAAGGCCGCTACAGCAACTACCGCGCGATGATCGAGGCCGAGGCGCCCGATGCGGTGTATGTCGTGCTGCGGCCCCATCACCTCTACGACCCCGCCGCGTGGTGCCTCCAGCAGGGCCTGCATCTTTTCATGGAGAAGCCGCCCGGCATTACTGCGTATCAGACCCGCTCGCTGGCGCAGATCGCCGAGCGCAATGAATGCCTCACGATGGTCGCCCTCAACCGCCGCTACTCCCCCCTGCTCAATGCCGCACGCGACCTCGTGCTGAGCCGTGGGCCGATGACCTCCGTCGTCTGCGGTGGCTACGTCGCCCACGGCGACAAGCCCGGCTACTACGATGGCGCGGTGAATGTCCTGCACTGCCACGGCGTGCATTACCTTGACACGCTCCGCTGGCTGGCGGGCGATGTGAAGCAGATCGCCTCGCAGGTGCGCAGCAGCGAGCGTGACTTTGAGACCGGCTGGTTTGCGCTCACGCGGCACGAGGGCGGCTGCTCGGGGACGGTCATGCTCAACTGGCAGGCCGGTGGCGCGCGGCCGTATGACTTTGAAATGCACGGTCGCGGGATTTCGATCTTCGTCAGCCTCACCGGTCGCTGGCGGGTGCTGGTCGAGGGCGAGGAGGATCCGGAGGCGCTGGCGCAGTTCACTTCGGCACCTCAAGACAATCGCCTGAGCCACTACGGCTTCCGCGAGGAGAACCGGCACTTCATCGACTGCCTGCTGGAGGGCCGTCAGCCGCTCACGAACCTCGCCGACGCCACGAAGAGCATGGAGTTGGCGGACCTGCTACTGGCAGCAGCAAGACCGGCGCGCTCAGTGGGACGAATCGAAGGAGAGATCTGATGCATCGACTGGCGATCTTGCTGCTGGTATCGGCGATCACCGTAGTGGCGGTTCATGCGCAGGATGGCGACCGCATCGGCGCTGCTGACGAGTTCGGCACCATCGAGGGGTGGGCCGCGACCAACCCGAACACGCCCGCGACCCTGGAGGGCGATGGCGAGAGCCTGATCCTGACCGACCACGAGGGTGGCAACGCTACCTGGGGAGCGGCCGCGTTCAAGACCTTCAGAGGCGTCGATGTTGACGCGTACCCCTGGCTGGTGGTGAAGGTTGATCGCATGACCAGCGGCTTCGCGGGCAAACTCGCCCATGGCGGCAAGAAGGTCAGTGTCCTTGCAGGGCTGCCTGAGCCGGGCCTGATCGCGGAGAACATCGCCGAGACTACCGGCTGGTCGGGTGTTATTGACATTAATGTCGGTCTTTACAGCCAGGGGGATGGCTCGGAGATCGCGATTGACTACGTCCGCTTCGTGAGCGAACTCACAGAAGAGGAGCGAGCGGCAATGCCCGAACAGCGACCACTGAAATCGACATCGTCCCACTCTCCGGCCTTGATGAGCTTGCCGCGCGCCGGGGCATGGCGCCACTTGCCGAGGTCCCGCCCTACCCATCCGAGCGCTTCATCTACATGGATCCGGTGACCCATGCGTGGGTCTGGCGCATGACCGATCATCCGGCGATCGAGCGGCATGAGTACTATGACATCCCGGCATGGAACGCCGACGGCAGCCTGATGATGTTTATCTCCCGCCGGGGGCCCTACGGCTACTGGCTAATGGACGCGGACGGCTCGAATCTGCGCCCGGTACCGGAACCAACTGACGGCGGGGGACGCGGGAAGCCCTACTGGACCAGCACCGACCCGGATAGCGTCTTCACCTTCCGCAGCGACGAAGACAGCACCACGATCCTGAAGATGAACGTCCACGACGGCGCCTTCGAGGAAGTCGTGACGATCCCCGTCGGCGGTCTGCGGATGGAGCCGCCTCATCCGGATGACCGGCACTTCCTCTTCCACCGCGCGACTGAAGAACTCTGGATCGTGGACGGAGAGACCGGCGAGTACACGCACACGAAGCTCTGGCCCACCCATCGCCGGCGCTTCACCAAGGCCGCCGACCTGTCGCTCTTCATCAACCGCGACAACGACCCGGAGACGCCCGAAGTCCGCCGCCGCACCTCATGGACCTGCACCCGCGAGGGGAGAGACCTCGTGATGCTCACCGACGGCGAGGGCGGCCATCCGGACTGGACGCCCGATGGCAGCATGCTGGGCTACTACGGCTCGGGCGGCATCTGGGTCATCAACCGCGATGGGACCGGCAAGCGGCTCCTGGTGGAGACCTCCGGCGGGCACGGCGGCTTCAGCTTCGACGGGCAGTGGCACGTCTCCGACGCCCCGCATACGGGGCCGTTCCGCGAGCAACTCTTCGTAACGCACCTTGAGACCGGGCGCGTCCATCCCATCGCATTCCACCACTCCTCGTATTCCGGCTGGGGGAGCGGAGTGCCCGATCCTGAAGCGACACATCCGGCGCCGATCGCAAGCCCCGACTCGACGAAGATCGTGTATGACTCGGACATGATGGGCCAGCCTGACATGTGGGTGGCGGTCTGGCAGTATCCCCAGCGGCCTGCCGAGCTTTCCGTTGAGCGCGATGGGGGCAACAGCACGCTCCGTTGGCAGCGTCCGGAGCGGAGCAAGGAGCTTGCCGGCTACAACGTCTACCGACGCGAGGCCGGTGAGGGCGAGTGGCAGCAGATCGCCAGCCTCCTCACTGAGCCGACATACGCCGATGCAGACGCGGGCGACGGCGTGTGGGATTATGCAGTCACCGCGCAGGAGCACTCCGGCCTGCAGAGCCGCATGGCAATCGCCTGGGGCGGCGATCGATCGGTGGTTGACCTCGTGCCCGAGGCGCTGGCGTTGCCCGAGGGCGCGAAGATCGTGCTGGATCACCGCTGCGGCGATGGCTGGTATGTCTCCGCCACTGAAGACGTCGCCGTCGGTCTGGGCGAGCACCCGATTGATGGCGCGCTTGTGTGGGCGCGTATGCGCGATCCGCAGCAGATAGGCGGCGGCTGGTCAGCCAGCCGTGGCAATGCAACCAGCCCTGGCGCGCTACCGGGCGCTGAATGGCAGTGGCTCCGCACGGAGTCCGCGCTCGAAGGCGATGCGGCGCTGCAACTTAAGCTGTCGGGAGGCACGGAGGTCGACCAGGTCATCATCACCGACGATGCGGAGTTTGTTCCGGCCGGCGTCATCGGCGCGATCAACACCGCTCCGGCCGCTCCACGCTCCCTATCGGTGACCGAAACTTCGGCGATCGAGGTCTCGCTCTCGTGGGAGCCGGTTGAGAGCGCCGCATACTACCGCATCTATGCAACCCGCGAGCCGGAGATGGAACTGAGCAATCGCACGCTCGTCGGCACTTCGGACGATCCGAGCTTCAGGGATGGCGGCCTGACTCCGGCGACCGACTACCGCTACCAGGTCACTGCGATGGACGCGTGGGGCAACGAATCAGAGCCGACCTCCCTCGTCGAGACACGGACGCCGGAGGCCACGTGGACGCATGAGGTGTTGGACGCGGAAAGTGCGGTGCTCGATGCGCCCATGGTCTTCGTGGCCGATGAGACGGCGCTGAGCGGCGGCTACTTCCACGTCCCCGATGATCACTCCGATGACACCTATGTGCTCGAGGGCTGGGGCGAGTTCACTTTCGATGTGCCCGAGGCGGGGGTATACAATGTCTGGGCCCGCACGATGGGGCTTGACGGCAAGAGCGACTCGTTCTTCGTCAAGCTCGATGACCGCGAGCAGCAGGAGTGGCCCGTCGGCCGGAGGCGGGAGGAACCGGAGTGGCGCTGGGTCGGCGTGGCGACTCTCGGGCCGGTGCGCCTTGACGCGGGCAGGCACACCCTGCGAATCAGTTGCCGCGAGGACGGCACGCGGCTGGACAGAATCATCATCACGAACGATCCGTTCTTCACCCCCGAACAGCAGTAACAGCCACACCCGGCAGAGGTGGCCGATCATGTTGAGTCGCCGAAGCATGATGATTGCCGCAGCTTTTTGCCTGACGGCCGCCGCAGCGGGGGCAGTTGAGCTTGTGCGCGCTCACCAGCCGGTGGCGACGATCGTGCTGCCCGATGAGCCGCTGCCGGTAGAGAGCCTCGCCGCCGAGGAGCTTGCGTATCACCTGCAGCTTGTGACCGGTGCCGAGCTTGCGGTGGTCGCGGAGGCGGATGCGCCCGCCGGACAGCCGCTTGTCTTGATCGGCGCCACGCGCGCGGCTGAGCAGGCGCGACTGAGTACCGCCGAACTCCCGCCCAACGGCTACATCATCCGCGCGGAAGCGGAGCGGATGTATCTCCTCGGCGATGACACTGAGGGTGAGCCGGGGTGGATCCAGCACGGGAATCGCACGCGCGTCGGCACCCTCTTCGCCGTCTACCACCTGCTGGACCGCGATCTCGGAGTGCGCTGGCTCTGGCCGGGGCCGCTGGGAGAGGTGGCCCCCGAGCGCGCGGACATAGTCTTTGATGCCATCGACCTGACAGCCGAGCCCGCCTTCGTGCATGCCCGCTGGCGGGAGGGTGGAAACACTGTCTCAGGCACCGCGGGCTGGGCCGACCCGGCTAACCGCAGCCGCTTCATCTCCGGGCAGGGCCTCTGGCTGCGCAGGCATCGTTTCGCGCTGGGCCGCAACATGGACATGGCCCACGCCTTCACCGACTGGTGGATGCGCTACTCCGTGCAGCACCCGGAGTTCTTCAATCTGCTGCCGGATGGCAGCCGCCGCTCCGACCCGACTTATCACGGCGGCGCCGATCGGTTGATTGCGATGTGCGTCTCTGAGCCAGCCTTTCACCGTGAGATCGTCGAGCGCTGGCTGCAGACTCGCACCGAGGATGACCCGTTCATTGACGCGAGCGAGAACGACACGCCGGGGCGTTGCACCTGCGAGCGCTGCATGTCGTGGGATGTGCGCGACCCGGAGCTTGAGGTGCCATGGGATGAGCGCCTCGAGCATGCCCGCGCGGCCTTTGAGGCGGGCGATCGCGGTTGGGTCAATCATCTCGGCAGCCTCTCCGATCGCTACGCCCGCTTCTTCCTCGCCGTGCAGGCCGAGGCGCGCAAGCACGATCCGGAGGCGGTCGTCACCGGCTACGCCTACGCGAATTACAACCGCCCTCCGCGTGAGGCCATGCTGAACGATCACATCTACATCGGCATTGTCCCGGGCGGCTGGATGTTCGCCGACGCGGGCGCGGTGGGCGAGATGCTGGCGCAGTGGGATGGCTGGGCGGCCACCGGCGCGAGGATGATGCTGCGGCCCAACTACATGCTCGACGGACACAACATGCCGATGTACGCCGCGGACATCATCGGCGAGCACTTCCGCCACTGCGCGCAGAACGGGATGATCGCCACCGACTTCGACTCGCTCACCGGGCAGTACGCCACGCAGGCGCCGAACCTCTACACGCTCGCGAGGCTGACCGCGCGGCCCGATCTGACGGTGGATGAGGTGCTGGACGAGTTCTACGATGCGTTCGGAGCGGCGGGCGACGCCGTGCGGCAGTACTTCGCCCACTGGGACGTTATATGCGATGCGGTTGCGGAGCGGCCGGAAGGGATGCACTGGTCGTTTTTCTACCGCGAGGCCCATCAGATCTTCACCCCCGAGGCGATGGCGCAGGGCGATGAACTGCTTGCCGCCGCCGAACAGGCGGCCGGCGATGATGCGACCGCCCTGGCGCGCGTGAAGTGGCTCCGCAAGGGCCTGCAGAACGCGCGCATGACGCTCAACGTGCAGCGCACCTACCTCGCCTACCGGCAGACCGGCGCCATCACGCCCTACCGGGAGGCCCTGACCGCGCTTGATGACCTCCGCGCGGAGATCGAGGGCGACTTCGTCTGCAACGTGGGCTACCTGGCGTGGGCCGAGCAGCGCACGTGGGACCGCGACCTGCTCAAGCTGATGGCGCAACCCGGCGAGATGCTGCCGGGGCCGTGGAAGTTCGCTTTTGATACGCAGGCGGCCGGCGAGGCCGAAGGCTGGTTCGCCGAGGGCTTCGATGATGGCGAGTGGCCGGAGACGGAGGTCAGCGGGCCGTGGGAGGAACTTCCGGTCGGGAGGCAGTGGCGTGAGGAACACGGGGAGGACTTCAACGGACTGGCGTGGTACCGGACGAGCTTCACGGTGCCCGAGGATGCCGGGCGGGTGCTGGTGATCTTCGGCGCCGTGGATGAGGCCTGCACCGTCTGGGTCAACGGGACGAAGGTGCTGGAGCGTCCGTATCCCTTCGAGGGCGATGGCGACTCGTGGAAGAAGGCGTTCGAGATTGACGTGACGGAGATCGCCAGGCTCGGCCAAACGAATCTGCTGGCGGTGCGCGTGGAGGATCGCTCGGGAGTGGGCGGCATCTGGCGCCCGGTCTGGCTGGCGACATCGGAGGCGCAGGCTGAGGCGGAGGCCAATCTGATCCCCGATGGCGGCTTCGAGGGCGGAGCGGGAGAGTGGAAGTCTCACCGCCAGACGGGCGAGTTCACCTTCGAGGTAGTGACGGAGGGCGCGCGGACTGGCGACTCATGCGCGGTGATCCGCTGCACCGCGCAGGGGCCGGAGGAGGACGAGGAGCGGATGCGCACGCGCGTCTGGGGACGCTGGCACAGAGAGGTCGGCGCGGTGGACCCGGGCAAAACATACCGCCTGCGATTGTGGGCGCGGACGACGGACGACTTCGCCGGCCGCCTCGCGATCTGGGTCACGGGCGCGGGCGAGAAGACGATGACAGTGGAGGCGCTGAACACCGAGGGCCTCTGGCGCGAGTTCACCATCGAAGACATCCACCCGACCGCCGACAAGCTCCACGTCTACCTCAACCTGATGCACGGCACCGGCACCGCGTGGTTCGATGACGTGGAGCTTGTGCCGGTCGAATAGCTTCGGGCCCTACGGCGTCATCGCAGGCCGGAAGCCGATATGGCAGTGGCGCTCGCCGGGCGCGCAGCAGCCGCGCTGCGATGTCCTGAGCATGTAGTCGAACTCACATGTGTACCAGTCGCCGCCGCGCGTTACATGTAGATCGGGATTCGGCGGCCGCAGCGAGAGGTTGCCTGCTTTGTAAAGATCGTAGTCCTGACCGCCGTTGTAGCCATCCTGACACCACTCGGCGACATTGCCCGCCATGTTGTAGATCCCCCAGGGGCTGCGGCCGGTTTCGAAGTCGTACACCGCAGCGGTCCCGGTCCATTCGATCGTCGCATTCCGGCAGCGGCCCGGGTCCCACTCATCGCCCCAGGGGAAGGCGCGGCCATCGGTTCCGCGCGCGGCCGACTCCCACTCCGGCTCGGTCGGCAGGCGCAGTCCCGCCCACTCGCAGTAAGCGACCGCGTCCCGCCAAGTCACGCCGCTCACAGGATGATTGGCGAACTCAGCGGGGAAGCTGTTGCCCTGCCAGATCGGCTCGGGCTCGCCATCAGTGTCATGCTCCACCGGAGGCCGATGGCCGGTCGCGTCCACAAAGCGTTTGTACTGGGCGTTCGTGATCTCATGGGCGGCGATGTAGTAGTCGTGATCGAGCACCGCCGCGAAGGCTTCGCCGCCCTCCTCCGGCCAGCGGTCGCTGCCGAGAATGAACTGCCCCGCTGGTATACGCACCAGCAGGGTGCCCTCCTTCACGTTGACGACAGGGTCGCAGCCAAGGGGGAAACCGTCAAGCCCGTTGGGCAGTGCTACCGCCGCCTTCGACAGGTCGCGCGTCAGGGTCGAAGGGAGCGGCGCGTCGGGTCGAACCTGCGCCAGAGCCGGAAGTGCGGCGGAGACGAGCAACAACAACACCAGTCGCATACGTGGTATCATCGATGCTTCCTCCCATGCAGCAGGGATGCATGACACGGGCCTCTGCATTCGAATCTACCACGCCCACGGAGGCTGTCAACGGAAATCTCATCCAGGCTGCCGCCCCGAAGCCGATTGCGATGGAGTGGTAGCCGCTATGTTGCGTAAAACCCTATGTTGCGCATATGCGCAACATGGGGTGTTTACGCAACAACCAAGGACGCGACTTAATCGGCCTTCGCCCACGCGAGATACGTCGCCGCAGTCCAGCCGTAGTCGCGGATCACCGAAATGCCGCCCACGCCGCACTGCCCACCCTTGCGGTGCAGCCAGAACGGATGCGTCTCGCGCACGGGGTCGTAGTACTCGAAAATTCCGCCCAGCGGCGCTCCTGTGCCAACATACCAGTGCTCGATCGTCTCCATCGAGCGCCGCCGCAGTTCGTCCGCGACGTCATCGAAGCCGTAGCTCTTCAGGCCCTCCCAGATCAGGAAGTTGATGTTCATCCACGTCGGCCCGCGCCACATGTCATCATCATACTGCGGCTCATCGAAGGCCACCGTCGGCACCGGCGAGGCGCCCCAGAACTCATCCTCACTCGTCAGGTGCTCGTCAACCATCCGCCGCGCCTGCGCCTCCGATGGGATGCCCGCGATCATCGGCAAGAAGCACGCACCCGACTTCATCGTCATCCACTCCGACGGGTCCTCACCGGGGCCGCGATCGAAGTAAAGCCCGATCTCGTCATGCCAGAGCCGCTCGTTGACCAGCCCCGCGAGGTCATCGGCGCGCTGCTGCCAGTCGCTCTGCTCGCCCAGCACCTCCGCCATCTGCGCGAGGAACTGCATCTCCCGCACCACCATCGCGTTCATGTCCACGTGGTCGTCTATGATCTCTCGGTCGAAGCGCGGTGAGTTGTCCCATCCCGATTCGCCGCAGCGGCAGCGCTCCTGGCCGAACTCCTTCAGCCACTCAAGCAGCCCGTTACCGTTCACGTCGCGGTTGGCAAAAAGCCACTCCATGAAGCGCCCCAGCGGCGCGTAGCAGGCTCGCAGGAAGTTCTCATCGCCGGTGGTCTCGAAGACCCGCCACGCGCTCCATGCGAGGATCGGCGGCTGCGTGTGGCGCTGGTTCTGCGGCTCGGGGGCGTCGCAGAGGTGGATTTTGCCGTCGGCCTCCTGAAGTTCGATGACCGCGAGGATCGTGTCCTGCGCCATCTCACCATCAAGCTCCCGCCAGCCAAGCGCGTGGAAGGCCGAGTCCCACAGCCACATGTGGCGATGCGGCCAGACGTCCGGCGTCGTCCAGCGGCGGCCGATGCGCCCTTCCGCGGCACGCGCGTTCAACTTGAGCACCTCTGCGCACTTGCGGTAGGTGCGCTCATCGCCCGCCGACTCGAGCCCGGCTACAAAGGCGCTGCGTTGCTCGATCAATGCGTTGAGATCGGCCGTCATCCCCTCCGCGGCACGCTGCCGGGCCTCCTCAGCGGAATCGGCGCTAAGCGCGAGGCACCATCGGGTGCCGCCATCGGTCGTCTCGGCGGTCAGCGTCACGAAGCCCGCCTCGGTGTCGCTCTCGCCCTCAAGTCGCACTTCCAGGGCGCCACTGACCTCGCCGACCAGTGTCCAGCAGTCGGCGAAAGCGAACCGCAGGGCCCCTGAAGCGTCAGAGGTGGAAACTGCGACATCCGCAGCATCGCCCAGCACCAGCCCGGACTGATCCTGCAGCTTCCCGCCGAAGAGCAGTTGCACATCCGGCCGCAGGTGAAAAGTGATTCCCAGCGGCTCGGAGGTGCCGCTGCCGACGAGGGTGTGCGCCCAGCTTGTTTCTCCGTCAAGCCCCGAGAACGTGAAAAGCTTGCCATCGCCCCAGATATCGGGCATGATTATGTTGGCCATGGCGGTTCCTCTCGCACTGTCGCGTGATGTGAGTTTTGTGGGCGCAGGTTCCCTATCGGTGGGATGCAGGCCTTCACGAGCCGCCCGGTTCATGAGGGGGAAGGTTTGCAGTCAGGATGCAGAGAATGTGAGTCGCGATCACTACCAGATGAGCCAGGAGCGTCATATGGCACTTATCGAATTCACCGACAATTACGAGGATCTGAGCACCGACGTCGGCTTTCAGTTCAAGTTCCTCTGCGAACGCTGCGGTAACGGTTACATGAGCGAGTTCCAGTCGTTCACGGCCGGGAAGGCGATGGGGTTCCTGCGGGCGGCTACCAGTCTCCTCGGGCGCGGCCATGGCGTGGTTGACAGCGCCTACGAGATCCAGCGCGCAGTTGGTGGCCCGGCGCATGACAACGCGCTGAAACTCGCCATCGCGGAGGTGCGCCCGCACTTCCACCAGTGTTCCCGCTGCGGCGAGTGGGTTTGTGATGTCTGCTGGAACGCGCGCGTGTCCCTGTGCGAGCAGTGCGCCCCGGACACACAGGAAGAGCTTGCGGCGATGCAGCAGGAGGCGCGGCTCGATCAGCTACGTGACCGCGTTAATGACACCGACTACACTTCGGAGATCAACGTGAAAGATGAGGCCGTAGCCTTTTGCCCACATTGTGGCGCGAAGGCCACCGGAGGCAAGTTCTGTAACGAGTGCGGCAAGCCACTGGCCGCCGCCAGCGTCTGCTCCGAGTGCGGCTCCGAGAACCCGTCCGGCGCGCGCTTCTGCTCAGAGTGCGGTGGCAAGCTTGGCTGACTGGCCCCCGCTGACGGCCGACGGTGAGCTTCGCGGATCGGGGGACCCGCAACCCTGCCATGTCAGCGTCACCGCCGAGGGGCTTGAGGTGCGACTGACGGATGACTCCGCGCTCAGGCTCCCAGGTCACGAGATGTCCGGCGTAATGCGCGAGGGATACGAGTTGCGCGTCTCCGATCCATCGGGCGCCAACCCGATCATCCTCGGCAAACTCGCCCGCCGCACCGACGAGGCCCACCTCGCTCTGCGCCGCTGCCGCGCCGATGCACTCGCGACGATGATGGCCCCGCCGGGAGCCCGTCCACGCGAAGTCACTGAGATCGTGGGCGAGGTCACCGGCTTCCTCTTCCGCTACGATGACGGCCTGCGCTGGGTGCCAGACGCCGGTGATTGCTTCACGCGCCTTTATGCCGAACTCGATGGCGCGCGCGCAGATATGAGTGGCCGCGACCTGGCTCTGACAGGCCCATTCGGAGAACAGCGCCTCGGCGGCCTGCGCAGGCTGCTCACGGAAATCGAAGCAGAGGCTGCTGAAGCCACTGAAGCGGCGCGTAGAGAGTTCGCCGAAAAGTTGGAGGAGGCCGGTCTGCCGTGGGCGAATCCCGCTAGTGACGGGCGAATCCGCCAGCACGTTCCGTTCGCTGCGGATGAGACGATGCTCAGGGCGCTTGACAATTCGGCCGATGTTATCCACGAGGAGCGTCGGGATTACTGGGACCTCCTCCGGGGTAAGAACGCCATCGACAGGATCGTGGTGAGCATTTCGGAGGATGGCCTGCGCCTTGCGGCGGTCTGCATGGGCGCGGAGGGTGAGGTCTACGAGCTGCTTTCTGAGGCGGACCATGCTACTTTCGTTTTCGCGCGCGCCGATGACGCCGTAAGGGCATTGACTGAGGTCGGCTTCCGACGCGAGCCGATCTTCGGGACCGAGAGGGCTGAGGGTTACGCCGTGCTCGCCGATCTGCTGCCCTCACTGCGGGCGGCGAGGGAGGGCCTGCGACAGCGGGTTATCCACGATGACCCTTCGGGATGGTATGGACGTCTGTTTAAGCGGGTAGGAACGCCATAGCGGCATCCGCCGCCATGACGCAATGCGATCATATATACCGGGTGAGACAGAGGAAATGTCAGAGGAAATTCTTATGAAGGACTACGAGGACCTCAGCACCGAGTCAGGCTTCCAGTTCCGCTTTCGTTGCGAGCGGTGCGGGGTCCCCCACGTCAGCCACCTGCAGCCTTGCGTCTGCACGGAGTATGTGCTGGCGGGGGCGGTCGGCGACCTGCTGGTGGAGGAGGTGGGCAGCGACGGCGGCAATGGCGGACCGGACCTGAGCGGGCCGGAGCATCGTGCGGCTCTGCTCGCCGCAATCGCGGAAATCACCGAGCACCTGCACGAATGCCCGCGCTGCGGCAAGTGGGTCTGCGACGCCTGCTGGAACCGGAAGCTGATGATGTGCGAGCGCTGCGGCCCCAGCACCGACGGCGTCACCACCTGACACCACAAACGATGCTCGCAGGATGCGAAGAGGGAGCCTCCGCCGAGGCTCCCTCTTTTGTTGCTGTAGATGCTGCGGCGCCTGCTACATCTGCCCGGCGTAGATGCGATCCGCAAGCTCCATCGTCTTCACCGCGTCGCCGAAGTGCGTCTCCGGCTCCACGTTGTTCTTGATGCAGTCGATGAAGTGCCGGTTCTCGCCGTAGAAGCCGTAGGTGTGATGTCGCGCATCGGTGCCCGCGGCCTCCTCGGTGGTGATGCTCTCAGCATCGAGCGTGCCGTCAATGTGGATCTGCGCGCCCTTGCCCGGCTCCGGCTCGCAGAACGCCGAGATCCCCTTGCCGTGCATCTCGAAGCTGTGTACGCGCCCGCCGACCATCCAGTTGGTCAGCAGCACGCCGGTGCAGCCGGAGGTGTGGCGGGTGAGCGCCGTCCAGCTTGTCTCGAACTCGCGGCCGTTGAACTTGATGTCACTCACCACGTCCTCCACGTCGCCGCCCATCCAGCGGAGGGTATCCACGGCATGGACCGCGTCGCAGTAGAGGATGTCAATGGCGCCGCCGTAGTAGGGACCGCCCGCGTGCCACTTGTAGAACGTGCTGACCGCCTGGATCATGTTCCCGCGCTCGAGGACTTTCGAGCGGCACTGCTGCAACAGCGGGATGAAGCGGCGGTTGAAGCCGGTCATGGTGAGGCAGTTGTTCTTATCCGCGGCCTGCGCGAATGAGCGCACCTGGTAGGCCGTGACGGCCGGCGGCTTCTCGATGAAGACGTGCAGGCCCTCGTTGAGGCAGTGCAGGACGATGTCGAAGAGGTGATGCGGGGGCATCAGGATCCAGATCGCGTCGGGGTTCAGGTCCTCGATCATCTTCTTGTAGTCGCAGCCTCGGTAGTCGATCTCGAACTTGTCGGCGGTGAGGTTGCACTTCTCCTCGAAGAGGTCGCACAGCCCCGCCATCTCCACGTCCTCCATCTCGGCGAGGGAGGGGTAGTGGACGCTGTTTGCCATGCCACCGGCGCCGATCAGGGCGCAGCGGACCTTATCTGCCATCGGGCTTCACTCCTGTTGATGAGCGTGGGCCGCGGGCGACCCTTCGAATGCTGCCGCGAAGGTTCGCTATCGCGGCAGGATTACCTCCGTGGGTGGCGCAAACGGCGACGAGGCACGTGATGGTGTTGTATAGGACAGGCTCACGACCGCGGTGCCCGCCCGGTGGAGGGGCCGCACGAGGGCAGATTACGGAGCAAGCTGCACGAGGTCGGCCCTCTGCGACCGTTCGAGTCGCGGTAAATTCAACGACCATGGGCCGGCCTCGCCGCGATACACGGCATCGCGGCTCGTGCGGCCCCTCCCCTCCCTCATCGGGAACGGAAAGGGGGACGTGAGGTCAGGGCGGTGCCGTGACCGGGCAGAGGCTGACTCCTGAGCCGTTGCCGTTGCCGTTCCCCTCTCCCGCCCGCCTCGCGCAGCGAGGTGAAGGGGGAGGGGAGGGAGCTTGCGTGAGCAAGCTCCGGGGAGGGGCAGCCGTCCGAACGGCCCGGGCGGGCAAGGAAGCCCCTCCTTAACGACCCGCGCCGCTCCGTGCGAGGGCGCGAGGGACACAACGCCGCGGCGGGGGTACAAGCCCCCGCCCTACAACGACACCACGGCCAAAATACCCGCAGTCCGGGCCAGGTGAGATGCACACGCACGCGCCGCCCCCTGCGAGGGCGCAGGGGCCACAACGACAACGCCGCTTCCTAACATTTACCCGTTCAGATACATCTCCACCACCGGGATATCCACCGGAGGCTTGACGATCGGCATCTGCAGCAGCACGTCCGTTTCCGTCTCGGTGAAACGCACCTCCGAGGCGTCGTGCAGAAGCTGCGCGTACTCAATCTTCCCCGCCATCCCGGGCAGCCGCAGCGTCTTCATCGGCCAGCTAAGCACGTGGCAGTAGAGCCGCCCGGTGTCGAAGTTCTGCGTGTAGCGGCAGTCCGTCGGCGCCGTAAAGTCCGACATCGTGCAGCCGTAGATCGAGCGCGAGTTGACCGCCATCCACTCGCCCATGCCCGCAAGACGATCCTGCGCGCGGTAGTCGAAGGTCCCCCGCGCGGTCGGGCCGACGTTGAGCAGCAGGTTCCCTCCCTTGGAGACGCCGTCGATCAGCATCTGCAGCAGCATCGGGACCGACTTCCACGTCTGCTCGTCGCGGTGGTAGCCCCACGAGCCGCTGAAGGTCTGGCACGCCTCCCAGAGCACCGGCTGCCCCTCGATCTCATACCAGCCCTCGGGCTGCACCTGCTCGGGCGTCCAGTAGTCCTGCGCGGTGTCGGTGCGGTTGTTGATGAGGATGCCCGGCTGCAGCTCGCGGATCATCGGCACCAGCGTCTCGGACTGCCAGTCGTCCCTGCCCTTGCCATGCGAGAGCAGGCCGGTGGCCTCGCGCTGGGGGGTAGCTGAAGTCGAAGAAGATCATGTCCACCTGCCCGTAGCCGGTGAGAAGCTCGCGCACCTGCGCGTGCAGGTAGTCGGCGTACTTGCTCACGTCACGGTCCTGGTTGGCCTTGATGAACTCCTCGTCCTCGGACTGCGGGTGGATCATGTCCACCGGGAACTCCGGGTGGTGCCAGTCGATGAGCGAGTGGTAGAAGCCCACGCGCAGGCCCTCATTGCGGAAGGCCTCGACCATCGGCCCGATGAGGTCCTGCCCCCAGGGGGTGTTCGTGACCTTGTAGTCGGTCTGCTGCGTGTCCCAGAGGCAGAAGCCGTCGTGGTGCTTGGTGGTGATGACGAAGTACTTCATCCCCGCATCGGCGGCCATCTTCGCCCACTCGGTCGGGGCGTAGAGGTCGGGGTAGAAGTGGTCGAAGTACTTCTGGTACCCGGCGTCATTAATCTTCTCATACTTCTTCACCCACTCGTGGCGGGCGGCGAGTGCGTAGATGCCCCAGTGGATGAACATACCGAAGCGATCGTGAACGAACCAGTCGCTGTCACCGATGGACGGTCTGGGCTGGACGGGCATGTGGGAACCTCCCGGAACTGCTGTGAAGGTGCTGGCAGATGGAACAACACGGTTCCGCATTGGTCTGCGCAAACCTCCGGCAATCCGCGGAGGAACTTCGCCTCGTTCTACCGAATCACAAGATGCCGTAGAGAGCGCTGGAGAGAGGGGTTGGACCGCATGAATGACTTCGTGAAGCAGGCTGTAAGCAAGTTGGGGCTCGATGTGGAGACTGCCCAGTCGGGCGCGGGCGCTCTGTTCAAGGCGGCTCGCAACAATCTCAGTTCTGAGGACTACGCGAAGCTTTCCGAGAATGTCGAAGACGTGGACGGACTGATCGCCAAGTCGCCGCAGGAGGGCGGGGCCGATGAGGGCATTGGCGGCATGGCCAAAGGTCTCCTGGGCAAGGCTACTGAGGCGCTCGGTGGTGACAAGGGCGGCTCGCTGGGCATCGGCGCGCTGCTTGGTGCCGCAGGCATCTCCACCGACCAGATGCCGGGCTTCGTGAACATGTTCATCGACTACATCCGTGACAAGGTCGGTTCGGATGTAGCGGGCAACTTGCTGTCGAAGATGTCCGGGCTGCTCGACCTGAAAGCTGGAGAGGCAACGACTTAGAGCGCACTATCTCCTGGCAGGACCAGAGGGCGCGGGCTATCCGCTCGCGCCCTCATTGCAGCACTAAACTGATGGTCCCCGCGCAGCGCAAGCATCTGCACGATACCACAGGACCACACGGTTCTGCTGTCGAATGAATTCCGGATGGGCGACACTATGCTTGTCCGGGAGATTTATCATGAACCCCGACATCGTCCCGTTCGATCTGCACCGCATGTTCATCGGCGAAGTCCCGCCACTGTTTTTGGCCGAGATCGTCGTGCGCACCCTGATTATTTACGCCTATGCGCTGTCGATCATACGCATCCTCAGCAAGCGCGGGATGCCGGAGCTTACGCCACTTGAGTACCTGCTGATCGTCGCGATGGGCTCGGCGGCGGGCGACCCGATGTTCCACACGGATGTGCCGCTGCTTTACGGAATGATCGTGCTGACCCTGTTGATCGTCATGCGCCGCGGGATCATCTACATCACTCAGCGCGTGGAGCCGCTGGAGCACCTGGTGGAGGCCCCACCCGTGATGATCGTAGATCACGGGCGGATTTTGCGCGACGTGCTGCGCCATGAGGAGATCGAGATGGGGAGCCTGCTGGCGGAACTCCGACACAATGGCGTCCGGCATCTCTCGGAGGTGGAGTTCGCCTACCTCGAACCCGACGGTAAGGTTAGCGTATTCCGCTACGATGACCCTCCTGAGTTGGCGGAGACGATAATCCCTCACCACGATGACTACTGCGGAGAGCAGACGGCGTGAAGTGACGGGCCCCGGAGAAGCTCCGGGGCCCGCGCCATCTGCCTCAGATTGTCGGCGTCCCTGCGGAGGTTACGGCGTCCACAGGAGGCCCGGGAAGTCCTGCACGCCCTGCGCAAGCTGGGACTCCCACGGAACCGACTGCCACTTCGCGTGCCCATCGCAGAAGCCGAAGTTGGCCCCGCCGTTGTGCCGATCGGAGACCGCAGCCCGGACCTTGCCGCCCGAAGTCAGCGAGATTGTCCGGCTTATGCGGTACGACATCCCATCCTCCTCAGTGAACGTGTCCGCGGTCAGGATGGTGGATGCGGGCTCGTCGATATCGGCGAGGGCCAGGCCATCCACGTAGTCGCTGATCCCGTAGGCGGAGGTCCCCGAGTAGTTGCCGCTCCACTTGAAGCTGTAGGAGGGGCAGTTGAATATCTGGATGTTGTTGATGTACGGGTATACCGGCAGCGGCCAGATACTGTGGGCGCTGGAATTGCCGCCGGGATACTTGATCGCTCCACTGACGCCGGTGGTGAAGTACTTCAGTGGCATGCGCTCGTCGTAGTCCTGCGAGTACATCATCGTGGACAGAGCGATCTGCTTTACGTTCGAGAGACAGGACGACTGGCGGGCTTTCTCCCGCGCACGGGCGAAGACCGGGAAGAGAATTGCAGCCAGGATCGCGATAATCGCGATCACGACCAGTAGTTCGATCAGTGTAAAGCCACGGCGTGTCATGAAAGACCTCCTGTCAGGATACGCGCAGTGTTATGGGGCTGAACGACCATATAACGAGACGTGCTACATCCCCCGTTCAGCGCGAGGGATGTAGCCGCCGAACCTTCAGTGTGAGTCGATCAATCCCACGAAAGCCCGGGGAAGTCCTGGTAGCCTCTCGCCAGATCGGCCTCGTAGCTGACCGCATGCCACTTGGCGTGACCATCGCAGAAGCCGAAGTTGGCTCCCCCATTGTGCCGATCCGGGATGATGTTGCGAGGCTCACCACTGAGCATCTGGATGGTCCGCTGCACGTAGTAGGACTGCGACGATGTGCTGCTGTTGTGCGAATCGGCGAGTTGGATCGTGCTTGACGGGCTGTCAATGTCGGCGAGCGCGTGACCATCGATGTGCTGATTGATCCCGTGGTCCATCGTGCCGGTGTAGTTGCCGGTCCATTTGTAGGACGTGCTGGGGCAGTCGTAGACCTGAATGTTTTTCACGTAGGGGAATATCAGTTCGGTCCACATGATGTAGTCGCCGGTGCGGGAGCTTCCGTTCGGCGTAACGTGCTGGAACTGCCGGCCGCTGCCGCCGATGTAGATGCGGCACGTTCGCTCGTCATAGTCCTGAGCATACATCAGCAGGCCGAGAGACATCTGCTTCACGTTGTTCAGACAACTCGTCTGGCGTGCTTTCTCGCGGGCCCGGGCGAAGACCGGGAAGAGAATCGCTGCCAGAATCGCTATGATCGCGATAACCACCAGCAGTTCGATGAGCGTAAAGCCTTTCCTCGTCATGCGGCACCTCCATGCGGGGCACGGCTGTTCGCAAGAGGACTACTATTCCCGGCTCCTGTAGAGATTCCCTCCCACGAGGTGGCACGCAAGCAAGTGTCTGGTATAAAAAAGATCCCCCGGCCGCTCTGGCCGGGGGATTGCAAGCACGTTGGATTCACAGGAGTAGGGGCTCAGGGACCCCAGATGAAGCCCGAGAACTCCTGGTAGCCGCGCGCTACATCGCCCTCATAGTCTACCTGGTGCCACTTCGCGTGCCCGTCCGCGAGGCCAAAGTTCGCCCCCTCATTGTGCCGCGCGGGTATGGCGTTGCGAACCTTCCCATCGGTGGACCAAATTTGAATGTTGCGCTGGATGTAGTAGCACTGGGAGGACCCGCTGGCGTTGTAGGAGTCGGCAACCAGGATGGTCTCCGCAGGGCGCTTGAGGTCTGCCAGAGCCTTGCCACTGAGGTGACTGCTGATGCCGTAGGGGACCGTGCCGCTGTAGTTGCCGCTCCACCTGGTGCCCCACGACGGGCAGTTGAAGACCTGGATGTTGTTGACGTAGGGGTAGACGGGGTTGGGCCAGATCATACCGTTGCTGGTTCCACCCGCCGGATATACCACTGAGCCGGGGACTCCCGTATCAAAGTACATCCGCGGCAGTCTCTCATCGTAATCCTGGGTGTACATCATGCAGGCGAGTGCTATCTGCTTCACGTTCGAAAGACAGGACGATTGTCGCGCTTTCTCGCGCGCGCGGGCGAAGACGGGGAACAGAATTGCAGCCAGGATCGCAATGATTGCGATCACCACGAGCAGTTCGATCAGCGTAAAGCCTCTGCGTCGCATCTCGGCACCTCCCGCAACTGCTTCCTTTGTTATTCGCCGCTACCATTGTTCCGTCATCGTGAGAAATGTCCTCCATCGCCCCGCAGTCACACCCGGCCTCTATCACGCAGGCGTCTCGCTATCACGCTCCTCCGATCGTTCAGCGGCGATGCGCGTGTTCTCCTCAATGTCGAGATACACCTGGATCGCCTCAACCGCGGCGCGCAGCGTGAACGCCCAGAAGCCGGCCCCTGCGATATTGAGCAGCACCATCACCGCGATGAGAGCAGCATCAAGCCCTCCTGCTGAGGCCGGGATCTGGTCGCGGATGCCCGCCCAGGAGAGACCCATGCCTACCGTTCCCACCACGCCCATCAGCAGGCTCAGCCACGCGCCGACCATGCAGACGTACTGATAGAGGCGCAGCACCGGATAGCGCGTGGAGCGGCGCATCGGCGGCATCCACAGCAGCGTGTTGAGCGGCGGTAGGGCCTCGCTGCCGGGTTCATCGGCGATCATGGTAGCAGAGCGCTCGGGCACCGCCTCCGGGTTACGACCGGCCCGGGATACCGGCCTGGCGGCGGCGAGATGTTCGCCGCAGTCCATGCAGACATCATCGGAGGCGAAGACCTCCGCGCCGCATTTGGGGCACTTGCGCTTTTCTGCCATCGTCATGCCTCCGTGTGTTTGACAGGCTTCCCAGCCTGTCAATCGTCCCTTACTCCGCCGGCACCAGCAGCAGGTAGTCGAGGTTCATGCCTTTGCCGTCGGCATTGCTCATACTTACCCGGTGCTCCCCCGCGCCAAGCTCAAGCACCAGCGGCTTTCCACCCGACCCTCGCAGCGGCTCATGGCGCCAGTCGCTCCGGTCGCTGCTGAAGCCGCCGGTGGCGGGGAAGGTGAAGCGGCCACGATCCTCGCCATCAAGCGCCACCTGCCGCCGCACAGTCTCAGGCGTGCAGTAGCGCACCGCCAACAGGTAGCGCCCGGCAGTCTCCACCGGCAGCACCCACTCGAGCGTGTGGCCGTTCGCGTCCCAGTGCGAGAAGCTGGTGCCGTCCGCGCCGACCTTGTCCTCGCGGATCTGCACCTCTCCCCCGCTCTGAGCCGCAAATGCCTCTGCCTGCACGCGCGGCATCTCCAGCAGCGGCTCATCCACCGGCTGCAGCGCCATCTGCGTCTCCAGCGGCCCGCCGGGGCCCTCGTAACGCGCGTGGATCATGCCCGGCACAATCGCGAAGGGCGTCCCGGTCATCGCCAGCGTCACATTCAGCGGATAGCGCATCGACTCGCCGGGCTGCACGTTCACCGACATCTGCGCCTCAGCCAGCCGGACCGGCCCCTCCGCGCTTAGATGGACTACGCCGTCAAGCGCCTCCGCGACCGGCGCCGTCAGCACCACCTCCAGGCCGGTCTGCTCTCCCGCGCGAATGCCCTCGCGTGGGGCGATCAGGCCGAGGTTCGCCTCACCGGCCGAGAGGCAGGTGCTGGTCATCGGGCACTGCAGGTAGCCCATCGCCTGGATCGTGACATCGTTGCGGTAGAGCGGGTCCTGCATCAGGCAGACGCGGCGGTCGCGCGCGCGGATGTTCGTGGTGTAGATGCGTATCTCGCCCGGCAGCGAGGTCACAAGTTCCTCGCGCCAGTCGCCCAGGATGTCGGCGTAGCCGATGATGCTGCCCTCGATGCCCTCCGCCATCGTGGGGCCTCGGAACTTCACGATACGCGAGCCGCGGACCAGCTCACGCTGCAGGTCCGCATCCCAGTAGGCGTTACGCGGCCCGAGGCCACCGATATCGGTTTTGTCGATCAACTCTCCCTGCGCCGACCACAGCCACTTCTGCTCGGGCAGATCGCGCTCGCCGGAGTAGCACTCCATGCCGGGATAGCGCGGGTCTATGTCGGCGCAGAGGCCCGTGGCATGGACGTGGGTGGTGGGCTCGTCAAGCCCCCAGAGCCA